>Ga0105048_10000115_pt1 | contig 100354 bp, 80 predicted proteins | sample MAT05_FD_78382 | JGI IMG/M metagenome (GOLD analysis project Ga0105048, IMG submission 78382) | Freshwater microbial communities from Lake Fryxell liftoff mats and glacier meltwater in Antarctica - MAT-05 | ecosystem: Environmental > Aquatic > Freshwater > Ice > Liftoff microbial mat | place...
CTTTTGTTATAACCAGTGGTTCTACCTGTTCACTCGATGAAAATCTTTTTATCATAGCGTTTCCCACAGTTCAACAGTGTCACTAAATAGATGCCGGCAGGATAATTACTCATATTGATTAATTCATTTTTACTTTGTAAAATATTCCTAATAATTTCTTGTCCGTTCAAATTACAAATAATTACTTCTGTATTTTGAAAAGTTTCGGTAAGGATATAAATATCCCTACCGAAACTATAAACTGTAGCTTCAATTGTATTTTCAATACTATTAATACCAATATAATGCACAGTGTCTCCTGCAACAATTGGGTTATCAGGTTCCGACTCGTATGCATAATCTTTAATAACTAAAGTGTGGCCTTCATCCTTTACGTCGCAGCGTATCCAACCATAATATGTATTTTCATCAGTATCTTTGAATCGAACTCCTAAATAATGGTCGAGTTTTTCTGGATACCAATTGCCACCATAATAAGTAAAGCCAAATGATTCAGTTGAATACGCCATGGTTTGGCTATGCCAACCAATAAAATTTAACGAAGAATTGATTAATAAATTAATCTCTAATGCATATGGTAAGGCTTTATAGCCGACAGAAAATGTTGTGCCATAAGCAAAAAGAGAGCCTGCTAAACTATTGCCGGTCAAATCAATGCCATCTGTAAAAACGCGAAGCTTATAATTGTGATGCTCTGGAATATAATATATTCCCCCAGAAGTATAATACCCGCCATAAGAAGCATACCTTACATAAAAGTGAAAATCAGCAGCTAAATCATTGTTTAAATCTACATAAAATGACGAGGAGCCATCAGTCAATTCAACATCAGGTTCGACATTTGTATAAACTACTTCACAAACCGCATCGCTTGATTTAAGCATTATAAAAACAACAGACAATTTGGAGTATTGCAGTAAATATTTTGTGGCATTACTAGATAGCTTGGACTTTTTCATAGTTTAATTTTTAATTAACATTTCAGTTTTATTGAAACCTGCTGATGTTCTAAAATTGACAGCATAACAACCTTTAGCAAGATTGGATATATCCACTCTTTGCAAATCTTGAACAATTTGGAACCCACAAAGTGTGCCGTCAAGAGCATAAATACTAACATTTACTTCTTGATTTAATTCAAGCAGGTTATTTGAGTTAATTGTAAAGTAATCTGTTGTTGGGTTAGGATAAATTAAAATATGGTCATCCTTGATTAATTCGGAAAGACGTTCATAAAAAGGTAAAATGGGCAATTTAATATAGCCGAATGAATAACCTGGCACCGTAATACAATTAGTTGAAAGCACAGCGGGACCGCATCGATCTGGCCGGGCATCAATAACATTGATGTCAGTCAAATCAATTGGATACGAAACAAATGAAAGGGGGGCAGTCCAGTCACAAGAGTTCGGGATGCCTGGGTTACTGTAGCAGGTATTAAAACGATAATCATATAAAGGACATCTACCGGCGGTGGAATATGGAAATTCCGCATCAATTCCTTCTATATACGGTGTGCCAAATTCAACACCCAGGGCATCAATATAAAAACCAAGTAATCCTGCAGGTTCTAGTTTAAAATTAAGATCGGTTCCCCATGCATTTGAATAGAATATGTACAGGTTTTCTTTGGCAGGATCAATAAAAACTGTTGGTTGTAAATTGTTTTGGATCCCAGGCGAAGGCTTTGGCATTTTAAATGTACTTTTCAACAATTGTAAATTATTTTTGTAAATAACTCCAATCAATTCAGTTGCGAAATAGGGCGTATGTTTTATATAATAATGTCTTATTAGCCCATCAGATTCGGTTAAACTTTCAGGTATTGCACCAGCATCAAACAAGGCATCATCACATAATTTGGATGCCGTCATCCAGTCCTCGGGATTGTTATAATAATAAACCAGTTCTTCATCTTGGCAGAAATTGACTAATTCTGTATTGCCACCACCACCAAAACTATGAAAGGTTGCAATCGGCATAAATGGACTCCAAAAATCGCCATCAAAATTTATTTTGATATTTTTTAAATTGAAATCGAATGTAAACAAACCTTGCAAAAATGTATTTTCGAAAGCGGTCATTCTATACTCATTTGAATCTGAATAATTTCCTGCATCCTTATAATTCCACTCAGTCATCCAAATTTCTTTATCACCGTAATCCCCATCTGCTGCAAATCCCAGGTCCTGACCCCATCTGTATAAGGATTCTTCATAGCCGGTTTTAAATAGTGTAAGAAATTTATTTGTCATTAAATCAAATGAAGGCTTCAATCTTACATCATAATTAGTGAAATCCCACAATCCGCCTATTGGGGTTGCGCAGCTATAAATTTGTTGTATATAATCTCCTGATAAAATCTCAGTTTGAAAATTACTTGTACCATAATAAGGATGAATAATAACAGCATCAAAGGCAGGGACACTGATTGGACTTCCCGAAACCGTAAATCCATCGTCGAAATAATTTAGAGCCATGTCTGCGTTCCAACTGGAAAGAGTTACCTCGTCATCCGGTTCAACTTTACGGAGTTGATATGTATTGTCGATAGGATCAGGTCTATCATACCCGACAACGCCAACCTTTAAGGAAAATGCAAATTCCGGATCAGTTTTAAATGCTTGCAAATGTGCGTGTCCCGTACCAATCATTTCTGGTCTAAGTATTGATGAAAATGCAGGCGAATCCTCACCGGTTAAAAACTCAAAGTAAGGTTCAAAACCATTAAAACCCATACAAGACTGGTAAAATGGATTGTAGCATTCATTTCCCATTTCAACACCATACACTTCAACGTCATAAATATCATTGTCGCGCAAGTAACGTATGATTTCCTTATTTTCTTCAGCAGTTTCGCTAATAATATTGAGGCATACAATTACATTTACTCTTAAGCCCCTAGTTAAGTTGCCGTTTGAAGCATCATTTTCAATTTGCTGAATTAGCCTGACAAATGAATCCAAATATCTTGCGCCCGGAGGTAATAATAGTTGATTTTTATATTTTTGAACATAATCAAAACAATTGCCGGCAATTTTCGAATCTGTAATCCAACCATCTGCAAGCCATTGAATTATTGCATCATTCTTTTGATTTTCAGTCCAGCCTAAAATTGTACCTGTGGGATTTGTCCAGTCAGGATGTATAATATCTATTTCACCGGGCGAACCATCAGTATTATCATAATAATGCACAATTTCATCAAGTACGTATCCATACCCTTGCGAATTGAGTCCGGTATTCGGGTCATGCAACAAATGCATAAGCATACTGCTGCCACCACTTGCAATACGAATTACATTTGGTGCTAAATCACTTAAAATTTGCCATTGGTCTTCGCCGTAAAACCCTTCCGGTTCTTGTTTCTGTCCGAACATATCGGCTATATTTGTTCCATATAGGTTAGGAGGAATTACCTGAGTAATCGTACTGGGTGCTATTTGAATTGTGTTTAACTTTGAAGTAATCTCAAGTCTCAGTATTTCCGAATTTAGTGTCGTGTCTCCAACTCTGAGTGCACCTGTTGCTTCAGCGTTAATTAATTGGTAGGCAATGGTATCATCTTTAGGGATGTAATAAGCAGCAGTATCTGTTGCGAAATAATACGCTATGGTATCATTTGGTTTTTCAAAAGAAACCAGCTCTGCTACTTCACCAATATAATAAGTTACTGTTGTGTCGTTTTGAATGTAATACACAGTTGTGTCTTCTTGCAGGATTATAATACTATCGAGTCCATCAGCAAATATTTCTAAAGTATCGGTTACTTGATAAATTGCCGTGACATTAATGGTATCTGCAATAAGGTCACTGACAGGTGGTATTGTGTCAGGAGCAAAAAAACTTGTTATTTTTTTTGAAATTGTAATATTGCTATTTCCGAATGAACAGAAATATAGTGCGACTACTAATAGCCCAAAAATGTAAAATGATTTACGAACCCGTGTTGGTGTTATAGATAAATATTTCATTGGAGTAACTTTAAAGTTAAGGAAAAAATACAAATTAGTGTTTAAGGGGAAGCGCATGATCATTAATGTTGCCTTCGCCTGCGTTTATTCAGTCGGTTAACAGTCCATTGAGAATGTCTGTCCCACGTTGTAATAGGATTGTGATTTTGTTGAACCATTGGTTATAACTTGTTTATACCCGCACCTCCATTACGCCTATCCACCCAATTTGGGCGTGTACCCGTAACAAATACCAAAATCGTTTCGAGTTATATTTAAATAGTTAGGCCATAGATAAGGCTTGGAATAATGTTGATTTTAATATTACTATTAATGGTTTTTATTTATATTGTTTTAATGCTGTAAAACCAAATTAATATTTGATTTTTAAGTATGGCTGTTCCTGCCGCAAAAAAATGAATTATTTTTAGTTATTTCAATTTATTTGGGGCGACAGCAGGTTTAAATACTTGCAAAAAAGCAAATAATTTTTTTCAGTTGTGGAAGAGCGTTGAGTATTGAGCGCCACTTCGAAATAAGCAGATTTTATCTTTTACAATTTCAAACCTGCTAAAATTCAATTCAAAAACCGAGCAAGCAAAAACAAAGAACTTGTCGAGCATCATTCATCATCGGCTTGGTGCAACAGATGAATAATGAGTTTGTGCGGCGAATGAGCAGGTTGCCGAAACGTCGGGCAAGCGATTGTAGCGAAAAGCCCGCAGGCCTCCCGCTCCCAATCCCGAGCTATCGGGATTGGGAGCGGGATTGTTGGAGGCCGAGGACTTGCAGCGAAAAGCGCGGTGCCGCAGTGGGATGCTGCCAAGGATGTAAAATTGTGCTGCGGCATGCCCCAAAAAAGAAAATTATTACGTTGATTTTACTTTTTTTTACTACATTTTTGTTACCACAATTCCTTACCTTAGTGCCCTGAAGCGGATGGCTATTTGGCCACCGAAATAATTGAAATAAAATATGGATATTACAACACTTGAAGATGTAGTCATTAAATTTGCCGGCGACAGTGGTGACGGTATGCAGCTTACCGGTGGGCAGTTTACTACTAACACCGCACTTTTAGGAGCCGATTTGGCAACTTTTCCTGACTTTCCTGCGGAAATTCGCGCGCCAATAGGCACTTTGCCAGGTGTATCTGGTTTTCAGTTACATTTTGGAAGTAGAAAAATATATACACCCGGTGATGCATGTGATGTATTGGTTGCGATGAACGTAGCAGCTTTGAAAGTTAATCTTTACGCGCTTAAAACGGGTGCTATAATTATAGCTAATGTTGATGGATTTGATTCTAGAAACATGCGTCTTGCCAATGCACAAACCAATCCGTTAGAAGATGGTTCGTTAGCTGGTTATGAGGTGATTAAAATTGACGTTACTAAACTTACGCGCGAGGCTCTTATTGACATTACGATGGGTGTTAAGGAGAAAGATCGTTGTAAAAATATGTTTGTGTTAGGCTTCTTATATTATATGTATAGCCGCACATTGGAATCGTCTGAACGTTTCCTCACATCTAAATTTGGTAAAAAACCAGATGTATTAGAAGCAAACTTGCGTGCCTTAAAAGCGGGCTATAATTATGCTGATACTACCGAAGTATTTACATCGCGCTATAAAGTTGAAGCTGCAAAGCTTGATCCGGGCACTTACCGCAGTATTATGGGTAACGACGCTGCTGCTATGGGCTTTATTGCTGCGAGCAAAAAAAGTGGATTGCCATTGTTTTTAGGTTCATATCCTATAACGCCGGCATCGGACATTTTGCATTATTTAGCTGCAAATAAAAACTTTGGTGTGCGTACTTTCCAAGCGGAAGATGAAATTGCGGCTATTTGTTCTGCAATTGGCGCATCGTTTGGTGGGCATCTTGCATTAACAACCACATCGGGACCTGGTATAGCACTTAAAGGTGAAGCAATGGGCCTTGCGGTGATGTTAGAAACACCGTTAGTTATAGTAAATATTCAACGCGCAGGTCCATCAACTGGCTTGCCAACAAAAACGGAGCAAGCTGACTTGTTACAAGCATTATATGGCAGAAATGGTGAATGCCCTATGCCTGTAATTGCTGCAGCAAGGCCTTCTGACGCATTTGATGTGGCGTTTGAAGCCTGCCGAATTGCCTTGCAACACATGACACCAATTATGATGTTAAGCGATGGCTATATTGCCAACGGAGCAGAGCCTTGGAAGTTTCCAAAAGCTGCTGATTTACCAGAAATAAAAGTGGAATTTGCAAAACCAATTGAAGATGGTTCCGGATATTTACCATACCAACGCGATGAGAAATTAAGTCGCCCATGGGCAATTCCTGGAACTAAAGGATTAGAGCACAGAATTGGTGGTTTAGAGAAAGAACATATTACTGGTAATATTTCTTATGACGCCGAAAACCATGAATTTATGGTGAAATTGCGCGAAGAAAAAGTGGAGCGTATTGCTGATTATATTCCGTTACAAACAATTGAAAGTGGTCCTGCAAAAGGAAAAATTTTAGTGTTGGGATGGGGTTCAACATACGGTTCAATTCAAAGTGCGGTAAATCATTTATTGGCAGATGGATTTGAAGTTGCTCATGCACATATTCGTTATTTAAAACCTTTCCCTAAAAATTTAGGTGAAATATTATTTAACTACGAAAAAGTAATTGTTCCTGAAATTAATAATGGGCAATTAGTGAAAGTAATTAGAGATAAATTTATGATTCCTGCAATTCCTTATAATAAAATTAAAGGAACGCCAATTACTAGTGGTGAGTTAATTGAGGCAATTATGAAAGAGTATAATTAATGTGCTGAAGTGTCGATGTGCTAATATGCTAATTGAGCAGTCATTAATGAAATTAAATATGTGGTTAAAAATTAAATTAAAATAATCTGGTGTTTAGCCGGTGATAAAAATAAAAAAACATTATGAGTGAAACGATTCAATTAACAGCGAAAGATTTTGCAACAGACCAGGAAGTAAGATGGTGTCCTGGTTGTGGCGATTACTCTATTTTAAAGCAAGTGCATACTGTGTTGCCGCAATTGGGTGTTGCGAGAGAGAATATTGTTGTGGTTTCGGGTATTGGCTGCTCTTCGCGTTTTCCTTATTACACCAATACGTTTGGAATGCATAGCATACATGGCCGTGCAACAGCCGTTGCATCGGGATTAAAAGCTGCGCGTCCTGAATTAAGTGTTTGGATTGTTACGGGCGATGGTGATGGATTATCAATTGGTGGTAATCACATGATACATTTATTGCGCAGAAACTTTAATGTGAATATTTTATTGTTTAACAACGAAATTTACGGATTAACAAAAGGACAATATTCGCCAACTTCGCCATTGGGTAAAGTTGCTAAATCAACACCTATGGGTTCTGTTGACCATCCGTTTAATCCGGCTGCTTTAGCACTTGGTGCTGATGCAACTTTTGTTGCTCGAAGCATGGATCGTGACCCTGCACATTTACAGGAAGCATTAATTCGCGCCAATGCACATAAAGGCACTTCGTTTTTAGAAATATATCAAAATTGTAACATTTTTAATGATGGTGCATTTGAAGTATTTACAGAAAAAGCAAATAAAAAAGTGAACGATTTATTTGTTCGTCATGGTCAACCTTTAGTGTTTGGTGAAAGTGATAATTGGGGAATTAAATTAGATGGATTTACACCAATTGCAGTTGATTTAAATACTGGATTTACAAAAGATGATTTGTGGATTCACGATGAAACGGATATTTATAAAGCACAAATTTTAGCGCGTATTTTTGATAATCCAACTATTGAAGGACATTTACCACGACCTTTTGGTGTTTTTTATGCCACTGATAAACGTGCAACTTACGAAGACTTGATGTCGGAGCAATTAAATGCTGCATTAGGAAAAGGTGAGGGTGATTTAGATAAAATGTTACGTGGAAGTGAGATTTGGGAGATAAAAGCTTAAAAAGTAAGGAAATAAATCAAAAAGACCCGCAAAATTGAAATTGCGGGTCTTTTTTTCTATTTCGCCCCCTTTTGTGACATAATCATTTTGTGTCTGTTTGCCATTCTAAAGTCATTTGGAGCTGTTTTTTTTGTGGAGGCATAAAATATTGTTACCTTTCGACACCTTTAAAGGTGAATTTATACTCAGAAAAAACTTAATATGAAAAAATTATTACTTCTGTTTTTCGCAGTAGCGCCAGTTTTAGCTTACAACCAATGCACGGTAACAAATGCTACCGATTGCGATTGTTTGGATGGTTCGACCGAATGTGATTTATTACCTGACATTACAGCTTCGTATGATCTTACTGCTGAAGATGCTTCGGTGGTTGAGAATCCTGGTCAGTTACTGTTGGCAGTTGGAACACCAAACATAGGGCACGGACCACTGCGTGTTGTAGCTACCGATTATTACGTTTGCGGTGGCGACACCATTTATGATGCAGGCGGATTAGCAACTTGCCCTGATGGATCTTCGCCAAAACAGATTATTAATCAAAGGATATATCATAAAAACGGCGCAACCATGACTTACTGGGAAAAAGCTGCTGGAACGATGACTTATCATCCTGACCACGGCCACTTTCACACCGACAACTGGGGAGTTTATACATTGCGCAAACCTATAGATGGTATTGAAGACCCGCTTGAATGGCCAATACTTGGTTATGGTACTAAAATGGGCTTTTGCTTAATGGATTTAGCTAATTGCGCATCGCCATCAAACTATGGTTATTGCCGCGAAGATGATGGCACGGTTGTAACTAACGCCATCGACAATTATGGATTAGGTGGTGGTGGATATAATTGTGCAATCACCAACCAAGGCATTTCTGTAGGCTATTTAGATATTTATGATTACTATCTTGATGGAATGGAAATAGTATTACCTGAAGGTGTTTGCAATGGTGATTATTATATAGTTGTAGAAATTGACCCGAACGACAATTATGATGAAGAAAGTGATAACAATAATGTTGTTGCAGTACCAATTACACTTACAGACCAACCTGAAGATATAACCGCATTATCACTTGATTATAGTGGAGGAAATGAATTAGAAACTGGTATATTAACAATTTGCGCAACTGAGTCAGTTGAATTGAGCGTATCGCCTATTGGCATTGCTTACACATGGTCAACTGGTGCTACTACTAATTCAATTACAATTGCAGAAGCTGGCACCTATTATTGTTTCGTTGAACGTGAATGTGGTGATTTATACACTGATACTATTGTAGTTGAAATGGTTGAAAGTGCTGTTCCAACAATTAACCCGACTGATGTAACTTGTATAGGTTATGCAGCTGAATTATCAGCAATCGCTGATGGAATTGTTAATTGGTATAGTGCGCCAATTGGCGGAACATTTTTAGGTACTGGTGCAGCATTAACTACAGCAGCATTATTTGAGAACACTGTTTTTTATGCAGAAAATGTTATAGAAATAGTTGCTGCAATTGATGCATTTGTTGGACAAACCAATCACGAAGGTTCTGATTACAGCACGGGTTCTCCATATAATGGCTACGAAGTATTTGATGCAATAGCAGATTTTACCTTACAATCGGTAAAAGTATTTACTGATTATGCTGGCGATCGCACAATTGAATTACGCAATGCTGCGGGAACCTTAATTGATGATTTAACTGTAAACATTCCATCTGGAACTACAGTTATTGATTTAAATTTTGATATTGCTGCTGGAGCAAATTACCGTCTTGGCACAAGCGACGAAACTAACACAGCAACATTTGGAGATATAGCTCCTAAACTAAAACGGAGTAATGCAGGCACAGATTACCCATATAATGTTGACGGATTAGTTAGCATAACAAATAGTAGTTTTGATGAATCACGTTGGTATTATTTTTACGACTGGCATGTAACAGGCAACAGCATTTTTGCTTGCCCTAGCGAGCGCACTGGAATGGAAGTTGAAGTTAAAGTTTGTACTTCAATTGGTGAAGTATCTGCATTAAATGCATTTAATGTTTATCCGAATCCAACTAATGGCATATTTAACATTGAGTTAAATACAAACGCTGTTGATGCAGTAGCTGTAACAGTTGCAAATGTTACTGGCCAACAAGTGTATGCTAAAACAATTACCAATGCAAATGGCACATTAACCGTTCCGGTTGATTTAACACAAAATGCATCTGGTGTTTATTTAGTGAAAATAACAAGCAACGGACAATCAGTAACTAAAAATATTGTTGTTGAATAATTAATAACAATTGTAAATAATAAAAGAAGCCGCACGAAAATTCGTGCGGCTTCTTTTATAGTGAAAATTTTTATTTATTTCCAATTAAATAATGAATACCAACAGATAATCCGCCGTATGCATTTTTTGAAGCGCCATCGTATACTGTTGTTTCAATATCTTTTCTGCGTTCGCGGGTTGGTTTTGAATTAATATCTGTTAAACCATAATATGCTTTAAAAGCAGGCGTGATATAAATATTTTCAGTAACATAAATATCTACGCCCAAATCAATGCTTACACCGAAATCGATTCCTGTAAAATACGCCTCTGCACTTTCGGTTGCTGCAGTTTGAAAAAAATCAGGCACCATATAATCAATCGAATCACTAGAAATTACAACAATATTTCCATCGTATGCTGTATCTGCTTCGTAGATCATTTTTGCAGAAGTTAAAAAACCAATTGTTGGTCCTGCCATTGCGTGAAAAGAAATTATTTGCTTCTTTACTCTTTCGCTTTGATATCTGAATTGAATTGGAATTTGAACATAACTTAAATCGATGTAGCGAAAAGTTTCAACTTTTTCTGGTTTGTTATCGCCATTTACATCAATATTGCAAAAATCTTTAGATACATCAAAATAATCCTGACCCATTGTGGCGTAATTAATATCTACTTGTACCCCAAAATTGTTTTCAAAATTATAACCAATTGCAAGTCCTGTTGCAAATCCGAAAGTTCGTGAATAGTCCAATTCTTGGAACCCATAGTTGTTTTGGTTAAGAATCCAAACACTATTAAATCCGCCTTGAAGACCGAAGTGTATACCGGTTTGATCGATAGTTCCTTTTTGAGCATTTGCATTACCAATAATGGCAGCAAAACTGAGTAAGCATACTAATTTTTTCATAATCTGAGTTTTATTTATATGGATTTTAAAGGATTCGGTGACAAAAATAATAGAAAACTTTGTGTAAATACATTTCCCGATGCATCGTTCTTACAAAATTAACTTATGCCTTTGATTGATTAACAAACGTGAGTTCGGAGCATTTTACTTTTTTAAGCCAATTTCTCTTAACCGTTCATCTAGATATTCGCCAGCGGACATTGGTTCGTAGGCGCAAGGGTTGTTAGCTGAAATACAATCATCAAGGCAGGTTAGGTCCATTTCTGATTTGGGGTGTAAGAAAAAGGGAATTGAAAAACGAGGTGTATGCCATTTTTCTTTGGGTGGATTTACCACGCGATGAGTAGTTGAGCGCAGCACATTATTAGTGAGTCGCTGCAGCATGTCGCCAACATTCACCACTATTTCAGTAGGTGCGGTTTTAACTGCTACCCAATGTCCAGCTGCGTCCATTACCTCAAGGCCATCGGCTGAGGCACCTACGAGGAGGGTTATTAGGTTGATATCTTCATGTTGTTCAGCGCGAATTGCTGAAGCAGGTTCGTTGGTTATTGGGGGATAATAAATTGCTCTTAGAATTGAATTGCCGCTATGAATTTTTTTATCGAAATAATTTTCATCCATACCTAAAAACAATGCGAGTGATTGTAATAAATGACTGCCTGATGTTTCGAAACTTCTGTATAATTGATAACCTAAATCATTAAAAGTAGCAATTTCGCTCACTTTTACATTGTCAGGATAATGGTCGGCAACCTGTTCTCCATTTTCTAAAGTTTGACCAATTTGCCAAAACTCTTTTAAGTCGCCAGCGCTGCTATTTTTTGCATGTTCTTTTCCAAATGATGTGAACCCGCGTTGTCCGGCCAGTCCAGGCACTTCGTATTTTAATTTTGTTGCTTCGGGAAGCGCAAAAAAATCTTCCACTGCCTTATAAAAATCATCTACCAATTGCTGATTGATACCATGGTTTTGTACGGCAACAAAACCAACTTCTTGATAGGCTTTACCAAGTGCTTGCACAAACTCATTTTTCTTGGTTGGGTCGCCGGATAAAAAATCGGCAAGGTTTACGGTAGGTATTGTATTCATAGTTGCTGGTTTTGCAATGCAATTATAAGGAAAATATGAATGATGATGGATGAAGGATGAGTGATGAGTAGTTTTTCGCTAGCCTTTAATTGGGGTTACGCAACTTTAATTTATAAGTAAACCCAGATTAAGCAATGTAAATACTACCCGCTAATATTTTTTAATTAAATCAAATGTTTCAAGCCGATAACATGCTCTTTCAAATTGCTTGCTAATAAGGTATAACCCAACTTAATCAATAGTTTGGTTCATTTATTAATGTCTATTGATTAATTTGGGATAAATTTACAGCAACACACAATTACTGCCAATTAAGCATTTACCACTCATTATGGCTCCAATCTACCATAAAAACGTGGAAAAGGAATTGCTTCTCTAATATGTGTAGCACCGCTTATCCAAAGCACCATGCGTTCTAATCCTAAACCAAACCCAGCGTGCGGAACAGTTCCATATTTACGCAAATCTAAATACCAATTAAATGCTTCAACAGGTAAATTTTCGTGCTTTATTCGCTCCAGTAACATTTCATAATTATCTTCTCGTTCAGCGCCCCCAACAATTTCACCGTATCCTTCAGGTGCTAAAACGTCAACCCCTTTTACATATCTCGGGTCTTTAGGATCGCGTTTCATGTAAAATGCTTTAATGGCAGTTGGCCAATTGTAAACCATAATTGGGCAAGCAAATAATCTGGTAAGCACGGTTTCGTCGCTACCACCGAAATCGTTTCCATGCTCAAAATTTTTTGCAGAAATTAGCCATTGCGGGATATTATCAGATTTTTCTTGCAAATCTTTAATATCATTTTTAATAGTATCAATTTTATTCTTGTTGAAGTTAATTTCACCAGCCTTTAAAGTACCTGCAGCAATTTTTGTTTCACGCTCAGCTATTTCAGCTTGCAAAACAGCAATTTTCTCGTTAATTACTGCCAAATCATTTTCGAGGGTTTTGATGCTATTTTTACCACCTACATCTTTTTCTCCCCTAATTATTGCAACTGCGTCATCATAATGCACTCTTGGAAATTGCATGTTTATGGCATTTTCGAGGAAAGCAGTATCACGTTCCAAAATGGCTAGTTCCTCTTTGCAATTTGTAGTTACATCTTTTACTACAGATTTTAAAAACTGCTCAATCAAATCCATATCCATATCCAAATCATAAAAGGCCATTTCTGGTTCTATCATCCAAAATTCCGATAAGTGACGACGTGTTTTCGATTTTTCGGCGCGGAATGTTGGTCCGAATGTATAAATTTTACCATGCGCCATGGCGAGTGCTTCACCATAAAGTTGACCACTTTGGCTTAAATATGCAGGTTTGCCATAAAAATCTGTTTCAAACAATGTTGATGTTCCTTCGCAAGCATTGCCTGTAAAAATTGGGGCATCCATTTGCATGAAGTCGTTGGATTGAAAAAAATTATGGATAGCGAAAATCACGCGATTACGCACACGCATCATTGCCCATTGTTTTTTACTTCTGAGCCATAAGTGCCGATTTTCTACCAAAAAATCAACACCATGCTCTTTTTTGGAAATAGGATACTCGTCGGCAATCTGAATAATTTCGATGCCTGAAATTTGCAATTCATAACCACCAACCTGACGCTCATCTTTTACTACGGTTCCGGTTAATGATAATGAACTCTCTAATGTCAATCGTTTTGCAGTTTCAAATTCCGCTTCGGTCAGCTTTGCAGCATCGGCAACACATTGTGTAAAACCACTGCCATCGCGCATTATGATGAAAACCAAACCCTTGCTGTCGCGCTTGTTGCTAACCCATCCCTTAATGGTTACTTTTTTGTTTTCAAACTGACTGAATTCTCTGATATACTGAAATTTTTCAATTCGCATGCTTCTAATGATTAAGGGTGCAAAATTACAATGAATTTTCTGTGAAATGCACCCCCATTGCACTTTTCATTACTAAATAAAAACTTATCACACAATAGAAAAAAGATTCCATCATCAAATAAATTCGGCTTAAATTTGAGGCAAGATAGAGCTGAAGTACAATGTTAAATCAAAGATTAAGTCAAAAACTATTACAAAAGCTGTCGCCACAGCAGATTCAATTAATGAAACTGCTGCAAGTGCCTACAGACCAATTGGAGCAACGCATTAAGGAAGAGCTAGAAGCAAATCCAGCGTTGGAGGAAGGCGATAACGGTGAAGAAGAGCTAACTAGCACTGAAGAAATTTTTAGAGAGGAAGAAGCAAATAACGACGAAAATAATTCATCTGAAAGTGAAGAAAGTAATTCAAGCGATGAATTAGATCTCGACGACTACATTAATGATGATGAAGTTGCGGATTATAAAACGCGTGATGAAAATTACGGCGACGATGATGAGGACAACAAAACCGTTCCTTATGCTGTTAGCGATACATTCCATGAAAATTTGACTAAGCAATTAGGGATGTGTGAATTAGTTGAACGCCATGAAAAAATTGCAAAACAAATTATTGGAAGTATAGATGACGATGGCTATTTACGTCGTGAAATAGCTGCCATTGTTGATGACCTTGCGTTTTCACAAAATGTAATTACCGACGAAAATGAAATTATTGAATTATTAGATTTAATTCAAGGTTTTGATCCACCAGGAGTTGCCGCACGCGATTTAAGAGAATGTTTATTATTACAATTGGAACGCAAGTCGCATACTAAGCATGTGAAACTGGCAATTAATATTATTGAGAATTATTTCGACGAGTTTACGAAGAAGCATTACGATAAACTGGCTCGTCATTTAAAAATTGAAGACGACGTGCTCAAGCCTGTTATTGCAGAAATAACAAAGCTTAATCCTAAACCAGGTGGAAGTGCAAAAGAAGATGGAAATAATATGTATCAATATATTATTCCTGACTTTACAATAGTAAACAGCAATGGCGACCTCGAATTAAAACTAAATTCGCGCAATGCGCCAGAACTTCGAGTTAGTCGCGATTTCAAGGATATGGTTGTTGATTATAAGAAAGCTACTGAAAAAGATAAAAAACAGAAAGAAGCCATCATGTTTATCAAGCAAAAAATTGATGCGGCAAAATGGTTTATAGATGCAATTAAGCAAAGGCAACATACCTTATGGTCTACTATGTATGAAATAATGGTGCATCAATACGATTTCTTTTTAAGCGGCGATGAAACACAAATGAAGCCGATGATATTAAAAGATATTGCTGAAAAAACTAATTTAGATATTTCAACAGTAAGCCGCGTTGCAAATAGTAAATATGTTCAGACAGAATTCGGCACTTATGCACTAAAGTATTTTTTCAGCGAATCGCTTTCTACTGATTCTGGCGAAGAGGTTTCTACACGCGAAGTAAAAAAAATATTATCGGAATTAATTGAAGCTGAAGATAAAAAAAATCCGCTCAGCGATCAAGAATTAATGGAAGATTTACGTAAGAGTGGCTATAATATTGCACGAAGAACTGTTGCCAAATATCGTGAGCAACTTGACATTTCTGTTGCACGCTTAAGAAGGGAGTTATGATAAAAAAAATATTTGGTCATTTTTTCTCGATTTTATTCCTCCCATTATTGTTGCCTTTATATGGAACAATTTATGTTATTTATGCTAATCCGTATTTGTTTCCTGATTCGAGTGCTTATGGCTTAATGATTATTAGAGTAGCCTTACTCACTTTTGTTTTTCCAGCATTTACAATAGGCTTATTAGCTGCGCTTAATTTTATTAAGTCGGTAAATGTTTATGAAAGGCAGGAAAGAATTATTCCATATATAGCATCCGGCTTTTTTTATATTTGGGCGTATGTTGTTTTCTCGAGAGAGGGGTTTAATCAGCAAATAACCTATATTTTACTTGGTTCAACAATAGCGGTATTTGTCGATTTCCTAATTAATATTCTAGTAACAAAAGTCAGCATGCATGCAACAGGAGCTGGCGGAATGGTTGCTGTTATTATGATATTATTGCCGTATTCGTTTGTTGGGGTAATTCCTATTTTTATTGGCACCATAATTTGCGCAGGATGTGTAGGTTCAGCGCGGCTTGTTTTAAAAGCGCATACTGAGCGCGAGGTTTTTTTGGGATATATGACAGGGTTTTTCAGCTTTATGGTTGCGTCAAATTTTGTTCAGGTTTAAAGGGATTAACAGGAACAATATCTTCATTTTTTATCCACCCAATATTGCCATCAGGCATTTCAATTTCAATCCAGTTACTTTCTGTATTGAGCAATTGCAATTTTAATCCTTCATGTATCAGAAATAAATTCGTGCTACTCTCCGATGGTTCACTTTTTATTACTGCACTTGGCGACATTACAATAGCAAATTGATAATTTTTATCGACCGAACTTCTTCCGGCGGCGGCGGCAAAGGCAAATAAAAATAAAATAAGTGCTATCAGAAATACATAAAATCCTTCTCGCTGAAACTGAATAAACCTTTCGTATCGATAAATTACAAAACCGCCTAATGCTATCCATATTAACAAGATGGCAATTACAGACCAGCCTATTGATGTAAACCAACTGATGTATGCTCTCCACCACAATTCAAATATTGATGGTGCAACAGCTTCAATTTTATCGCGAATGCGCTGGTTGGCCAATTCTAAATTATATTCGGTATCATTATCATTGCTATCAAAAAAAAGTGCACGTTCATAATTTAATACCGCTTTACCAATTTGATTTATTTTGAAATAGGCATTTCCAAGGTTATAATAAATTTGCGCTGCTTGTCCATTTGTAGCTAATAGATTTTCATAAACAGAAATTGCGACGTTATAATTACCTTTCTCATACATTACATTACCATAAACATAGGTAGTAGTATCGATTGGCATACTAGCTTTTAAAGAATCAGATTGTGCTTGAGATGCTGCACTAATTATCGAAACAAATAATAAAAGTAGACTGCGCAAAATCATTTTATTTCGTTTTCAAGTTTAGTAATTAATTCAACCGCTTCGGCATAAGTTTTATTTAAAGCGCTATGATTGCCAGGCGGAGCAAATAATGACATCTCACAATTGTCGAGCAGCGCAATTGCACCTCGGGCCGTATCAGGTGTAACTTTTTTACTTAGTAGTGCTGTTTCAATATTATCGCGCGACATATCACTTCGGTTAATACCAACTTTATCGTGTAAATATCCCCATAAAGCCCTTATTGTTTCGTCATAAAATTCGCGTGCACTATTTGTATTTAAAAATTCGCCTGCTTTTGTGAGCCTTTTCTTGGCATTTGCATTTGCATTATTAAATTTTAATGCGGTTACATTGCTATACATCTTTTTGCGGCGAATAGTAAAAAATAACAATCCAAACCCTGCTAAAAAAGGGAATGAAACCAATGTATAAAAAACACCAGTTCCAAAAAAAGTATTTGCCTCGTTTTTATATGTTGGGCTATGTTTAGTTATAAATCTAATATCAGTTGCCAAGGCTTCTACTTGTTCCTTATTGTTGCCGTAATTGCTATTATTGGGATTATAACCAGGCCCAGCTACTACGTTAACTTTGTATGCTTCGGAAGCAAGCGCTACATACTTTTTTGTATTGGGGTCAAGATAGGACCATGTATAAGACGGAATTTCAAAATCGCCTGGAGATCTTGGAATTAACAAATACTCGAAAGTTTTTCCCCCATCGGCGATAGCAATTTTCGGGTCGAAGGTTTCCCAACCTGGCGGCAAATTAAGCGCAGGCGGGGTAAATAAATCTAGATTTCCAGTTCCATTAATAGCTACGCGATAGGCAACTGGCTCATCGGTTTTTGTCGCAGTAGCACTAATTTGAGTTTTCATGCTGAACTTCCCCACTGCACCATTAAAATTGGCAGGTGTATTAACAGGAAGCTCATTCACTTTAATATTTACAGGCTTCGATTTTACATTAACCAATAGTTCTTTTGAACCAGAACTAAAAGGGTTCGAAAAAAAGTCGTCGAGCATGTCCTGGTATGGATCACCACTATTACTTTTTTGTCGCTTTACAACTACACCAAAAATAGCATCAATTGAAATTGGATCAACCACCAATTTGCCAGTTTTTTGGGGAGTTAAAATTGTTTTTTTAATTACACTAACCTTATAAACCTGACCATCTAACACTTCTGTTTGCAATTGTTGATCAGGTATATCAATTTCATTAGCATAAAAGCCATCATACTTTGGTGCCTGCAAATTTTGAAAAGCACGTGGGCCATATACCGTTCCATTATTATTTACATAAAGTTTTAATGTTACTACAATATTCTCTCCCTTATATACATCCGCATCGCTAACTTCAGTTTTAATAAATACATTTTGCAGAATATAATTTTCAATATCCTGATTAGTAGTTTTAGTAGTTGATTGTTGATTGCTCTGCGATTGTCCTGTTGAAGTCGGCTTATCTACCACTTCAACATTAATAGGCTGGGAACCCAATGTTTTTCCATTAACTTTAATATAAGCTGCACCGATAGAGAATTTTCCAACCCGCTTTGGTTGCAGCACATATGAATAAGAAATAGATTGAGTTACCGCACCATTAAATGTTTGAATAGTGGTTGACTGGTTTGGTCCGCCCAAAACCTGAAAATCGGTAAGCGATGGTGCACGTAAGTCTTTTGCATTATTACCATTTGCAATTGTGATGGTAAATTTAAATCGCTCAGCAAGTCCAATGGTATTTTTACTAACACTAGCACTAATAGTGGCATCCTGCGCCGACAATTGCGCTACACTAAAAAAACAAGCTATAATAAATATAAATTTTTTCATACTTACCAATCTTTTTCGTTAGTACCAGATGTTTTTTGCGCCTTTTGTTTATTCACTTTATCCTGCACACTTTTATCGTCGTTATTCAGCGATTCGAGTATACGTTCTAATTCTTCTTTTGAATATTGTTTAGGCTGCGTTTGCTGTTGAGGATCTTTTTGTTGTTGATTTTTATTTTGCTGCTCTTTGTTCTTTTGTTCCTCTTGTTTTTTTTGATCCTGATTCTTTTGATCCTGATTTTGTTGCTGTTGCTGTTGTTGTTTTTTCAGCATTTGTTGTGCATAAGCCAAATTGTATTTTGTATCGGCATCGGCAGGGCTTTCGCGAAGTGCGTGTTTGTAAGCATCAACACTTTCCTGATATTTTTTTTGTTGAAGATAGGCATTTCCCATGTTGTGGTAAGCATCTGCTCGTGTTTCGGGGCTAGTGGCAATTTCACCTGCTTTTTTAAATTGCTCAATAGCTTTATCATACTGCTGTTGTTGATAATAAGCATTACCTAAATTGTAATTGCCTGCACCTGATGAAGGGTCCTTTAATGTTGCCTCTTCATAGCTTTGCTGTGCACCAGCATAATCTTGCTGCTTATACTTCTCGTTGCCTTCTTTTATTATATTATTGGCGTTTTGAGCGGCAAGTATTCCATTAATTAATAAAAATGCAATTAATATTTTCAGTTTCATGTTATTACTTTTTTTCATCAAACAAATTTACTTTTTCAAGCCACAGTGGTTTTTTATCAGACATAAATAATTCGATAGTTAACAGTAATAATCCAATTGCCAAAAACAATTGAAAATGATTGGCATATTCCGAGAAGGTATATTCATCATCGTCGGTTTTGTCTAAGGCATTTATTTCTGCATATACATCTTGAGTAACCATTTTCCCCCTGTTTAAATTCATATAAATGCCATTTGCACTTTCGGCCAGATTTTTAAGCATGGGTTCATTTAACTTAGTAAGCACAACACTTCCTGCTTTGTCTTTCTTATATCCGTCAACCATATTCCCTTTTCTAATCGGAATTGGTCCGCCGGCGGAAGTGCCTACGCCCAAAGTAATTATTTTAATATCGGCATCTGCGGCGCGTTTAGCCATTTCAACAGCATTGGCATCGTGGCTTTCGCCATCGGTTATAATTATAATTGCCTTTCCTTTTTTACTTTCCGCATCACCACCATTTTCGAAACCCTGAATGGCAGTTTCTATTGCATTTCCAATGTTAGTTCCTTGATTTCCTACAATGCCGGTATTAATATTATTCAAATACATTAACGCAGCTCTGGCATCGGAAGTTAATGGCATTTGCACATAACTGTCGCCAGCAAATACAATTAACCCAATTTTATTTGCTGCCAATTTTTCTATTAATTGCACGGCAGCCAACTTAGCTTGTACCATTCTATTTGGCTTAACGTCTTCGGCCATCATGCTGTTCGATACATCGAAACATATCATAATTTCAGCACTTTCGCCAGTTATTTTTGCCTTTTTTGTACCTAGTCGCAAATTGGCTAATCCTAGAATAATAAATAAACAAGCACCTGCAAGCAGTGAAAATTTTATCCACTTTCGTTTGAGCGAAGTCCTATCCATTAACTTATTAATCAGATCTACATCGCCCATGCGCACTAATGCCTTTTTTCTCCACTGCACATAGCCGTAAAAAATCATTACCAAAAATGGAATGATAAATAAAAAGTATAAAACTATTTTATGCTCGAATTGCATGCTATGTAAGTGATCTAAATATGGTATTAGTTAAAACTATTGCTGTTATCAATAAAAGTAAACCAATGAGTGCAAAATAAAAAAAGTGTTCATCGTAACGTTGCGTAATATCTACATCAAATTTTTGCTTTTCGATAGTGTCAATTTCTTTATAAATATCGGTTAATTTTTCGTTCGATGTGGCCTTAAAGTATTGACCGCCAGTAATAGAAGCTACTTCCTTTAACACACTTTCGTCAAACGAAATTCTTGGGTCGAGGTCGAAAATTCTCCTCCCATTTTTATCTACTACAGGTATTGGCACTGAGCTTTCGGTTCCTACACCAATTGTGTATGTTCTTATATTTAATTGCTGCGCAGCATTGGCAGCATCAATTGGTGAAAAATTACCACCAATTCGCACTCCGTCAGTAAGCAAGATAACAACTTTCGTATTAAGATTGGCAGTATCGGCGAGCCTGTTCACAGCCATAAACAAACCATCGCCAATGGCAGTGCCATCTTTTAAATACCAATTGTCGGCAGTTTCTACTTGTGCCTTCAACAAATTGTGATCTAATGTTGCTGGGCATTGCGTAAATGCTTCGCCAGCAAATACAACAAGACCAATTTTATCGTTTGGGCGACTATCGATAAATTCCATTGCAGCTACTTTTGCAGCTTCCATCCTATTCGGCTTGAAATCTATTGCGTACATACTTGGTGAAACATCGAGTGCCAGGATAATATTAATTCCTTCGGCAGATATTTTTTTATTACTAAATCCAGTTTGCGGCCGAGCTATAGCAATTACTAATAGTATAAATGCTGAAATCCGTAATATTGGCAGTAAGCGCATCCATTTTATTTTTGACGGCACTTTTTTGCCAAAACCGGCAACAGAAGAAATTTTAAATGAAACGAATTTGGTATTTGGATTGCGCTTCAAATAAATAAAATAAAAAGGCACTGCTAATAGTAACAATAAAAACCAAGGGTCTTCGAAACGAATATTTTGTATTATTTCGGTCATTGAGTAATGTTAGCAGTTGGTTCAATAGGTTTTGTTAATTCAACAAATTGGCTGGCTAATTCCATTGCTTTTACATTTTCATTTGGTAAGGGACGCGATTTAGCAAATTTCGCCATATCAGCAAGTTGCAAAATAAATGCAATATCATCGGTAAACGGTTTAATTGCCACAATGTTATTGCACTGTTCTAAAATTTCATCGCTAGTGCTTTCCATTGCGTTAATTGCAAAGCGCTGCTCAATATATGAACGTAAAATATCGGTAAGCTCTGAATAATACAATTTGAGCTCGTCTTTTTGCCAAAGTTTTTTTGCATTAAGCACATTCAACTTATCGATAGTTAATTCATATAATGATTTTTGTGGACCTAACGGTTTGGCTATAGCCGATTTCTTTTCTTTTCTTATAAAAAAGAAATAGATAATAAATGCAACCGCGATTATTGCATTAATGACAAGAAAAATATACAATGGCGTAAAATTAACAACTTTTACATCCTGAATTACTTTGATAGGTTTTATAATTGCGGTTGTGTCGACCGCGATAGATTTTACAATAAACGGCAACGAATCAGAAATAGCAAAATAAGCAGTATTGTCGTTTGGCTTTTTATATGGAATTGTTACCTGTGGGAAATAGTATTTATCTGGTTCATAAATACTGAATATTATTTTCTGTTTATATACAGTTTCGCCAGCTATGGTAACCGTATCAATTGGATTAACAGCAATTACTTCATAAGGAGCAATTTCACTAACTGCAGGCCAAAAATAAGCAATAGTTTCTTCGCTACTAGCAGTAATTTCTACACGAATGTAATCACCAATTTCGTATTCCAATTTATCGGTAGTTACATTAATTGCAACTTGCGCAGTCAAGGTATTGACTACAAAATAAATTAAAATATATAGTGCTAATTTCTGCATAATGTTATCGCATACTAATTCGTTTTCTGAAAAAACTATGCAGTTCGTTGATATATGGTTTTTGACTATGAATTGAAATAGTATCAGCTCCGCTCTTTAGGAAAGTAGTTCTAAATTCGTTAAAATTTTTGGTGAAATTATTTTTATACTGTGCCCTAGTAAGCACATTTGAGGTATCAACCCACATTGTTTTTTTAGCTTCGGGGTCAAACATGTTAACAATACCCACATCTGGCAACTCCTCTTCTCGTTTGTCATGAATATGCACTCCAATTACATCATGCTTTCTTGCGGCAATCATTAATGGCTTCTCATAACCCGAATCAATAAAATCGCTAAACACAAATGCTATACTTTTTTTATTTACCACATTATTAAAATACTGTAAAGCAGCTGCAATATTTGTTCCTGAGCTTTCTGGTGTTAATTCTAATAAGTCGCTGATGATGCGCAAAATATGTGATTTCCCCTTTTTGGGAGGAATAAATTTTTCAATTTTATCTGAAAATAAAATCACACCAACTTTATCATTATTATTAATTGCCGAAAAACTTAATACAGCTGCAATTTCAGTAATTAGTGCATTTTTCATTTGCAATTGTGTGCCGAAAAAAGACGACTGACTAATATCAATCAACAACATAACGGTAAGTTCGCGTTCTTCTTCAAACACTTTTATATACGGATGATTCATTCTAGCCGTAACGTTCCATTCAATATTGCGCACATCATCTCCGAATGTATATTCTCTAACTTCACTAAAGCTCATACCTCTTCCTTTAAAAGCAGAATGATATTCCCCAGAAAATATATTTTGAGAAATACCTTTCGTTTTTATTTCAATTAGTCGAACTTTTTTTAGTAAAGTTGCTTTATCCAAGTTAAAAAATTAGTATTAGTTATTTAAAAAATAATTTACAGCAAATATTGGTAGATGTTGCTTTATTGCATTATTCAACATTAAGTTTTAAGGCACCTCCACTACATTCAAAATTTCTGCGATAATATCTTCCGATGTAATATTTTCTGCTTCAGCTTCGTAGGTAAGTCCAATTCTATGGCGCATTACATCTTGACAAACGGCACGTACATCTTCCGGAATAACATAACCTCGGCGTTTAATAAATGCATACGCTTTGCTTGCCAATGCCAAATTAATACTTGCACGAGGCGAACCACCGTAGGCAATTAAATGTTTTATTTTCTTCAGATTAAAATCTTCTGGCTTGCGTGATGCAAAAACAATATCAAGAATATAATTCTCTATTTTTTCGTCCATATACACTTCGCGAACCAAATTTCTAGCCTTTAATATTTGCTCAGGTGAAACTACTTGAGCAATTTTTATAACTGCGCCTGTGACATTCTGACGAACGATTAATTTTTCATCTTCCTTGGATGGATAATTAATTACCACCTTCATCATAAAACGGTCTACTTGTGCTTCTGGTAGCGGATAGGTTCCTTCTTGCTCAATAGGATTTTGAGTGGCTAGCACTAAAAACGGCTCTTCCAATTTATAAGTATTTTCACCAATGGTAACTTGACGTTCCTGCATGGCCTCCAACAAGGCACTTTGCACTTTTGCAGGCGCTCTGTTTATTTCATCCGCTAGAATAAAATTGGCAAATATTGGTCCTTTCTTTACACTGAATACATTATCCTTCTGATTATAAATCATTGTTCCAATTAAATCGGCAGGTAATAAGTCAGGAGTAAATTGAATGCGCGAAAATTTTGCGTTAACCGCTGCTGAGAGCGATTTAATTGCAAGTGTTTTGGCCAAACCAGGAACTCCTTCCAGCAAAATATGGCCTTGCGTAAGTAAACCGAGTAATAAGCGGTCTATCATATATTTTTGCCCCACAATTGCTTTTGCCGTTTCCAGCCTCAATAAATCAATAAATGCACTTTCCTGATGTATGCGCTCATTTAATTCATTAATATCAGTTGCTATTGGATTCTCCATTTCGTTCATGTTTGGTGTTTATCTTATTGGTGATGCAAAATTAACTCAGTACCAAATAATTAAATTTGGTTTGCAAAGTTAATTAAGGTTAACGACAGGATAAAGATTGTTAACCGTCAATTTACCACATATATACCTTGATTATAGTAACTTTAGGACAGTTTAAAATTTTAAAACATGCAAAATAATATTTCCGTTCAAGCAAAATTGGGAATTACCCAATATCAAGTTGTTTTAACTAGTGGGGAACACATTATGTACGCTGACGAACCACAGGCAAAAGGAGGTAACAATACAGGTCCAACACCCGATGAACTGCTTGCGATGGCTTTGTCGGCTTGCACTAGCATTACTTTGCGGATGTATGCTGAGCATAAAAACTGGCATCTTGGTGAAATAAATGTGCAAACTAATTTGAGTAGAAATGAAGATGGTACGCAAGTCTTTGAACGTGAAATTTCATTTGAACATTCTTTTGATGAAGCAACTATGGCTAGATTATTAAACGTAGCCAATAAATGTCCAGTGCATAAAACATTATCGCGTGGCAATACTATTAATTCAACAATCAAATCTTAAAATGGGCGATATTGTATCAAGGGTAGAAATTATTCAGGTTGTTGAAGCATTTTACAAAAAAGTGAGAGCCGATGAAACAATAGGATTTATTTTTAATGATATTGCAAAAGTAGATTGGGAACAGCACATGCCAATTATGTACGACTTTTGGGAATCAACCGTTTTTGGAACAGGCTCATACACTAGAAATGCCATGACCCCTCATTTTATTTTGCAAGATAAAGTGAAATTTACGGATGCTCATTTCGAGACATGGATTTTGCATTTTAATAATACTGTTGACGAACTATTTGAAGGTGAGCATGCCACTTTAATGAAAATACGCGCAGCCGGTATCGCAGGATTAATGAAAGGAAAATTAATAGTTCAATAATATATTTTACTCCGATTTTGAAAGTAATACTACACGTAACTTCCCTGCGATATTTGGCATTTGAAAGGAATTGTTTTCCACATCTTTATAGACAAATTATTTATTCAAAACATTTATAACATGTTGACTTTCAAGTAGTTAATAATTAATTTTTATTATAATTATAGATTAATGATTACTATCAATTAAACTCTCTTCTTTATTGATTTCTCCTATATTTAATTGAATAATTGTTAATTTTTAAACTTAATGAAATAATGGTTTATTGCTAAATTTGCTTAAACATCAGGCCACTATGAGTATAATTTACATCATTTTAATTATTACCGGAATATTGGTTGCTATAATTTTAATTGCTGCGCTTTTTATTCCAAAAAAGTATAGTGTAAAACGAGAAATTATTATTAAGTAACCGCAACAAAAAGTACTCGATTTTATTAAATATTTAAAAAATCAGGACAGTTTTACGGTATGGTCTAATATGGATCCAGCAATGAAAAAGGAGTATCGAAACGAAGATGGAAAACCTGGATTTATTTCCGCTTGGGATAGTGAAAATAAAAAAGTAGGAACTGGAGAACAAGAAATAATACAAATTAACGAAGGTGTTGGCATAACAACTGCGCTGCGTTTCTACAAGCCTTTTTCAGGAAAAGCAGTTGCCCAATTAAACACTTCAGCAACATCGCACAGCGCAACAAACGTAATTTGGCAATTAGATAGTGGTATGCATTACCCGGTAAATATAATGCTACTTATTATAAACATGGAGAAATTGATGGGAGAGGATTTATCGCAGGGTTTGTCCAATTTAAAATGGAAGCTTAACAAAAATTATTAACCTGGATACTCAACAAAATTATTCTCGGTTTCAAATAATTGAATTTTAATCTCATATTGTGCGTCAAGAAAGTTTCTGAATTTATCATAAATAACCATAGCAATGTTCTCGGCAGTTGGGATTAAATTTTTGAAATCGGCAACATCTAAATTGAGATTATTATGGTCGAAAGGCTCAATTACCAATTGATTAATCATATTGTTTACAATTTTTAAATCAATTACGTAGCCAGTTTCCGGATCAATATCTCCTGTAATTTTTACAATTAATATATAGTTATGCCCATGGTAATTAGGGTTATTGCACAAGCCAAACACCCTGTTATTAGTGGCTTCATCCCAATTAGGATTAAATAAACGATGCGCTGCATTGAATGTAGCACGTCTGCAAACGGTAGTTCTCATATATGTTGAACAACATTAGTTGCACAAAGGTTGCCAAAATTCTTTAAATTTGCCCTACAGTGACAATGGTAGCAACAAAATCAATCCACGATTTCAACTTCCCTTCAATTGAAGGGGGAGTGATAGATTTTTCGGCATTTAAAGGAAAAAAATTGCTCATAGTGAATACAGCCAGCGATTGCATGTATACCGACCAGTATAAGCAACTGCAAGAATTGCATGAAACCCATGGAGCAACTTTGGCAATTGTTGGGTTCCCATCCAACGATTTTGGCGAACAGGAACCTGGAACAGACAGGGAGATAAAGAATTTTTGTTCCTACAAATATGGCGTTACATTTCCGCTTACATCAAAAAGTGAAGTTATTGGTTCTGCTATGAATCCAGTGTTTAAGTGGCTTACAAGCAGGGAATTTAAAAATGATTTGAATAAATCGATAGTCTGGAATTTTCAAAAATTTCTTTTAGATGAAGAAGGACAACTCATTGCTGTATTTCCGCCTGCTGCCGACCCAATTAATGACGAATTATTGGCGTTGCTCGATTTGAATTGAGGTAACCTTAATTTATTGGCGTGTTTTTTAAAGATGTTATAGGACAAAACAGAATAAAGTTGCAGCTCACTAAAGGGGTTCGCGACAATAGGGTGAGTCATGCCCAGTTATTCCTTGGTGTTGAAGGAAGTGGCAACCTTGCAATGGGATTGGCTTATGCGCAATTTATTAATTGTGAAGATAAAAGATTACCTGAATTGGGTGATGAAAGTAGCATTGGCGATTCTTGCGGAGTTTGTCCTTCATGTATTAAAGCGAAAAAGTTTATTCATCCCGATATCCATTACACATTCCCTTTTATTAAAAACGATAAAAAAGATGCGTGCGCCGATTACATGGTAGAATGGAGACAATTTTTATCTACTACTCCTTACGGCAGTTACAACGATTGGATTAGCCAAATAGTAGACGGCGAAAACAAGCAAGGAAATATTACGGCTAAAGAATGTCAGGAAATAATGCGCCGCCTGTCGCTTAAAAACTTTGAGTCGCCCTATAAAGTTATCATCTTATGGCTTCCCGAATATTTGGGCAACGAAGGCAATAGATTGCTCAAAATATTGGAAGAACCTCCTGATAATACGGTTATAATATTAATTGCGAATGACCAAGAACGCATTATCAATACCATTTTATCACGTGTTCAAATTGTGAAATTTAGCAGGTTGTTTGATACAGAAATGATTGATGCCATTGTTGAAAAACTAGGCTTACCGTTGCCTCAAGCCAAAAAAATTGCCGCTTTGAGCGAAGGTAATTTTAACGAAGCTATTCAATTGATTGATATTCATGAAGATGCCAATACTGCCCTCATTCGCGAATGGATGGAAGCTTGTTACAGACAAAATATCAAGAATTTGTTTGCCTGGAACGACCGATTTGTTAAATTGGGCAGGGAACAGCAAAAAAATTTCTTTCAATTTTGCCTGCATTTTTTCAGAGAAATATTACTTATAGAAACCGGAGCATCAAGCCTGTCAAAGCTTTCAGATGCAGAATTAAAAACGGCTGAAGGGCTAGGTAAGGTATTGGGAGTTGCCCGTATAACCATTATTCTTGAACTATTTGATAAATGCATTTACTTTGTAGAAAGAAACGTAAATGCCAAAATCATGATGACATACGTTTCTGTTACCCTTTTAAAACAGTTTCAATCAAAATCAGTTAACACGAGGCCATTTTACGAAAAATGGACCCATTAAATAAAATAATATGAGTTGTGCAGGCTGTTCAGTAGGAACAAATAGTGGAATCCCTTCAGGGTGCAAGAGCAATGGGCATTGTGCTACAGGAGGATGTAACAAGTTAAATACTTATGATTGGCTTCGATTTTTACCTGTTCCCTCAGGTCAGCAATTCAATATCCATGAAATAAGTTTTAAAAACGGCATCAGAAAAGGATTTTATAGTAATAAAAATAAAATAGATGTAATGACAGGTGATATGGTATGCGTTGAAACAGAAAGTGGTTTCGATGTTGGCCGTATTTCCTTGAGTGGCGAATTGGTGAAATTGCAAATGAAAAAGCGCAAAGTAAATGCCGACATGCAATTTATGTCCATTTTGCGCAAATCTACCGATGCCGACTTAGAACGAATGATGGAAGGCCGTGCTATGGAAGGTGCCACAATGCTTAAAGCCAGAACCTACGCCAAAGAGTTGAAACTCGATATGAAAGTTGGTGAGGTTGAATATCAAGGCGACAAGCGCAAAGCAACATTTTATTACATTGCAGATGATCGTGTAGATTTTCGTGAACTTATAAAAATATACGCTAGAGAATTTAAAGTAAAAATTGAAATGCGCCAAATTGGTGCGCGACAAGAAGCGGGAAAAATTGGCGGATTAGGAAGTTGCGGTCGCGAATTATGTTGTTCTACGTGGTTGACAGATTTTAAATCAGTAGGCACAAATGCAGCACGTTATCAGAATTTAAGTATTAACCAATCAAAACTATCTGGACAATGCGGGCGATTAAAATGTTGCTTGAATTATGAATTGGATACTTATATGGATGCGCTGCAAGATTTTCCAAGAGATGCAGATTGGCTTCAAACAGAATTTGGTAATGCCCGTTTGGTAAAAACTGATATATTTAAAAAATTAATGGTTTACGAATATGGTGATGGTGCAAAACAATATCCTTTAACTATTGCGAAAGTAAAAGATATTAAACAAATGAATCAGGAAGGCAAAAAACCAGAACATTTAGAAGGTTTAAAATACGAACCTGAAACAGTTGTAAAAGAAGCTGAATTTGTAAACGTTATTGAACAAGTGAGTTTAAAAACGATAGAACGTGCTGGTCAGAAAAAACGTCAGAGCAATCAGCAAAATCGCAATCCTAATCAACAAAACAGAAATCCAAATCAACAAAATCGTTCGCAACAAGCTCGCCCAGAAAACCAGCAAAACAGCAATCGCGATAACAACCGAAATCCAGATAACAAACAAGAAGGTGACCGTAGGAATCCGAACACAGATAACCGAGAAAACAACAGACCAAACAATCGACCAAATAATAACCGGAATAACAACAATAGAAATAATAATAACAGAAACAATAACCGGGACAACAATACTAACAACAATACTAACAACGATAACCCAACCGATAAATAACAATTATTTTGCAACTGCGTAGATTTCTATTTCAATTAATTCTTTTGTTTTCGGCATCTCTTTTTGTGAGCAGCTGCGAGCAATCGCGTGTTTTTGATAAAAATATTCCATTGGAAAAGGAAGGATGGTTTTATGGTGAGGCAAAATTATTTGAAGTTGAAATTTTAGATACTGCCATTGCATATAACATGTATGTAAACATTCGGCATACCGACGAATATCCATACAACAATATATGGCTGAAACTCAATACCACACTGCCTGACGGCACCACACAGGAAAATAAAATTAATGTCGAACTCTCTATGCTTACTGGCGAGTGGACGGGCAATTGCATTGATGGAATTTGTTATACAACTGTTTTAGTTCAGCACAACTTCGCATTGCAGCAGAAAGGTAAATATGTTTTTTCTTTGGAGCAAGATATGCGCATGAATCCAATTCCTTATGTTTTGGATGTTGGTATTAAAGTTGAAAAATTCATTTAATTACGCTGGTAATTCTGAACATTTTTTATATCAATTTCTTCTTTATGAAACGCAATTTTATTTTTGTATTAATGCTAACACAATGCTAAGTGAAAGGATTAAATGCGCAACAAAACCTTACACTTGGTATAACTGAAACACTTAGTTCGTCAATATCAAATGAAGTAAGAACGCTCAATATTTACCTACCTGCATGCTATTCCGAAATTGTTGCTTATCCCATAATTTATTTACTAGACGGCTCAGCCTATGAAGACTTTATTCATGTTTCAAGCATTATGCAATTTATAAATATGATGAGCATAATACCTGATGCCATAATTGTAGAAATTGTCAATGTTAATCGTAAGCGGGATTTCTGTTTTTCTACTGCGATTGATCAAGATAAAAAAGATTTTCCCACAACAGGAGGTTCTTCAAATTTTATCGTTTTTGTGGAGAAAGAATTACAAACATATATTGAAAATAAATATCGAACCACGGCATCAAAAACTATAATTGGTCAATAGCTGGGCGGATTAGTTGCTACCGAAATATTGTATAAGAATCCAACCCTATTTAATAATTATATTATTGTTAGTCCGAGTTTATGGTGGGATAATTAATCACTATTAAAACTATCTGCGCAAGCAATTAAAAAAATACCCCAAAGTGACATGCAAAATTTTATTGCAGTTGGAGATGAGCATCCGATTATGGAAAAAGATGCAAAAACTTTATACAAAACGTTAAAAAAATCGGGGAAATCGAATTTAACTATTCATTTTGAACATCTCACCAAAGAAGACCACGCCACTATTTTACACACCAGCGTTTACAATGCTTTCAAATTATTATTCGGTAAAAAATAAATCACCAAGTTAACTCCAGCAATTGCGGACAATGGTCGCTATGTTTTGCTTCTGGAATTATTTTAGCGCTGAGTAAAGTTGGTTTTAATATATCGCTAACTGCAATGTAATCTATACGCCAACCTTTGTTATTATTTCTCGCATTTGCCCTAAAGCTCCACCATGTATAATGGTGTGGATCCTGATTAAAATGGCGGAAACTATCTACAAACCCAAGTGAAAATAATTTATCCATCCACGCTCTTTCTTCGGGTAAAAATCCAGATGAATCTTTGTTTCCTTTTGGGTCGTGAATATCAATAGGCTTGTTACAAATATTATAATCGCCACAAATAATCAATTTTCGTCCCTGATTTTGCAGTTCGGTAACATAGGGCAACATAAACTCAAGAAAGCTATACTTCACCGTTTGACGCACATCACCAGTTGTGCCAGAAGGGAAATAAATTGAAAAAACGCTTTTATCCCCAAAATCGGCGCGAATTACCCTTCCTTCAAAGTCGAATGCCGCATTTCCACAGCCTATTTGCACATTGTCGGGCTTTACCTTCGAAAAAATAGCTACACCACTATACCCTTTTTTTTGAGCTGGGTGCCAATAATGATGATAGCCCAACTTGTCAAACACAGTGGTATCAAGCTGTCCAGGCTCAGCCTTCAGCTCCTGCACACAAATAATATCTATCTGCTCCTCAGTAATCCATTCAATCCACCCTTTAGCTATGGCAGAGCGAATGCCGTTAAGGTTATAGGTTATAATTTTCATAATTGCCGGTTGGTGTGGCAAATATATAAATAACAGATTTTGGAAAAACAATAATTAGTGTTAAGTTGACCAAATAGTTGAATAGTAAAATCGTGATGCCTAATAAAACAGTTCACACAAAAAATGATGCATTTCGTCATGAAATTGAACGGTTTCGCGCATTAGATGACTTAAACACTTTAATAAATTGGTAAGTTTGTTTAAATTTCCATTCCATTGGCTAAGAAATTACTTTTTATAGGTGTTTTGCTGAGTTTGCATAGTGCAATCTTTTCACAAATAGTAGACAAACCGAATGTGGTGCTTATCATATTTGATGATCTGAACGACTGGGTAAATAATTTTGAAGGTCATCCGCAAACATCTACACCGAATTTAGATTCAATTGCTGCGTTTGGCACCACATTTAAAAATGCGTTTACCAGCGCACCCGTATGTGCCCCTTCCCGAACAAGCTGGCTAACGGGAAAAAATCCAAGTTATACAGGTGTGTATAATAACGAAGAGTTTAATGATGCCGACTTCAGAGCTAATTTTCCAGATGATAAATTAATTATTACGCTGCCACAGTATTTAAAAGACAGCGCAGGATATTATACAGTTGGTTTGAATAAAATTTTTCATGCTGAGCAAAATCTGCCCGACTACGATACCACAACAACAGATAATTGCAGTCGGCAGCTATCGTGGAATGAAGTTATAATTACAGGAAATCAAGGCGGAATAAATGGCGAGGGCGATGACCTGGACCAAGATATTGACTTATTTGAATGGGCAATGGTTGATGACTCCTTTCTGGTAAACATGCAAGATTATACAGCAGTAAATGAAGCAGCTACTATTCTAAATAATTACAGCGAAAATCCTGAGGATTATTGCAACAAACCATTATTTATGTGCGTCGGTTTTCACAAACCACACTTGCAGTTATATATTCCAGAGCAGTTTTTTTTACCTTACTACAAAACAAATTATTTTGAAAATCCGTATGTACTACCTTACAATTATCCCGAAAATAAATTTCCATATAATGGCGTGGTGATGCCCCCACAGCCGCCAGACGGCTATAGTGATTACGACAGTTTGGGATTTGTAGGCAAAAAACTAGCCGCAACTGGTATTCATAGTCAATTTGTAGAATGGGGTGATAGTTTGGCTGAAATAATTAATATCGACGATTCATTGAGTTTTAATGAAACCTCCGCAATATTATTTAAATCGAAAATGGCAAATGCAGTTATGGCCTATCTTGCTGCAGTACAATTTGGAGATGCACAATTAGGGCGTTTATGGGATTCGTTAAATGAACATCCCGACATTTTGAGTAATACTATTATTATTATTACAAGTGATCATGGTTATTCGTTGGATGAAAAAAAACACTGGAAAAAAAATACACTTTGGGAAACAGATATTCGTGTTCCGTTTTTTGTGATTGATATGCGTGCAACTGGTGCTCAAACATCGTACATGCCCGTAAGCTTACTAGATATTTTTCCAACCGTTTGTGATTATATTGGTATGGATGTTCCTAAAAATGAATTTGGAGAAAATTATACTGATGGCATTAGTATCAGAAACATAATTGAAGATACTACCTTACTATTTGAATCGCCTAAACTTACTACCTACAAGGCTGAGGAATCGAAACAGACTGGCTGTTTTGAACAATATTCTGTGCGCAACCACCGATTTCATTATATCCAATATCATTCTAATAATGTTGAAGGTATCTATAATTGTGATGCAGCCAATTCTGTTTTAGAAGAAGAATTATATGAAATTGGAACGCACCGCGAAACTGACCCGAATGAATGGAATAATTTAGCTTATCAAAATGATTATCTACCTATAAAAAACTTTTTAAGCCAGTGGTGTAGCGGAAAATCTATGTATAAAGAAATTACATATAAACCAGTTATTAATTTTATACATTCTGAATGTCCTGTGAGCTTGGGTGATAGTGTTGATTTTTATTTTGATTTATACGATACAACTGGTTTATTAACGAGCCCCCCTGCCAATTATAAGTATGTGTGGCAAAACAATTATTCTGATGAAACTTTTACCGGATTTAATTATACTGCAATATTCAATAATTTAGACATACTCGTAAATCTAGAAAAGGTAATGATTTATTTAAGTATTCAGGATACTGTAAATAATATTACATGTGGTTTCGATGTATTATATATTAATTTCGACGGCGCCAATGTTCCAGATATAGATTTTACTGCAAATATGGATGTTGCTAGTAATACCGTTTATATAACAGATATAATATTTCCTGCTGACAAAGACACGGTGTATTGGGATTTTGGAGATGGCTACTTATATTATGGTGAAACTCCCCCTCCGCATACATATTTAAGTTACGGCAAATTTATTATTAGCTGTAATGTTACCTATGGTGGCGAATCGACCTGTATTTGGCGAGAAATAAAACAAGTAGAAACTATTGCCTTCGAAAATGATGTAACAATGATGTTGTTTCCAAATCCTGTAGGCTCGTTGTTGTATTTTGCAACATCTGAAATTGTAGAAAATGGCGTAATTTTTATAACAAACACAACAGGCCAATTAGTTGAAACCTATAATTTTCAGAATAATAAATCATTAATACAATCTATATCAACAACATCACTTTCGGCAGGACTTTATCATATTACATTACAAACCGATTCATTTATTACAAGTGAAGCATTTATTAAATTCTAATTAACATTGAAAAATATAAATTGGATATTATTTATTTTAGGATGTTGCAATACAGCTGCAATAAATGCTCAAGCTGATGTAAAGCCTAATATTATTTTTATTGTTATTGACGACTTAAACGATTATACTGATGACTTAGGTGGTTTACCTTTGGTTAGCACTCCAAATATTAGTCGTATAAGTGAAAAAGGAACTTCATTTAATAATACAGTATGTCCAGCTCCACTTTGTTGTCCATCTCGCACTAGTTTTTTAACCGGTAAAGATCCAGGTTACACGAAGATTTATAGTGCCGATAATTACGATTGCAGTAAATTCAGCAATAATTTTACCATTGCAAAAGGAAATAAGGAATATTATACACTGCCTGGTTATTTAAAAGATAGTGCCGGATATTTTACATTTGGTTTGAATAAAATTTTTCATTGTTATGCAGAAAAGCAAGAGTATGATAGTGTAACATTGGATCCCTGCGCTAAAAACCTATCGTGGAATAAATTATTTTTATATGTTGACACTGCTATTTTATCATCCGCAACTTTTGTAACCGAAGAAGGAACTAAAAACAATGAGTGGTCGAAAATTAACGACACATTAGAACCCTATATGATGGATGTAGTTGCAATTGATTCATCAATAAAATTTATTAAAGATTTTTCAGCTGGTGAAGGTACATGTGGTAAACCATTTTTTTTGGCTTTGGGAATTAAAAAGCCACATAAGCCTTTATATATACCTGCAAAATATTTTGTAGCAGAATATATTGAAGATTTTTCGTTAGAACCTTTTGATATACCATATAATTTTCCAGCAAACACTTACCCATCAAATGGCATCACAATGCCCCCTCAACCTGAAATACCAAATTCTGATTTTTATAGTTTACCTACAAATGGCTTAGCCCAAAGTATGATTAAAAATGCTGATCTAAGCTTTTATGATTGGGCCGAAAACCTTGTTGACAAACCTATAATTAATCCTAATTATACTGATTCTGTTACAACGGATTTACTCGCTTGGTCGAAGCGTGCAAATTTTGTAATGGCCTATGTTGCTGGAATTAAATACCTAGATGCACAAATTGGTAGATTACTAGATAGCTTGGAAGCATTCCCTGAAGTTTATAACAATACTATTATCATTTTAGCTGGCGATAATGGGTTTAGTTTGGGCGAAAAAACCCATTGGGGGAAACGCGCTATGTGGGAAACCGATGTTCGAGTGCCATTAATAATTGCCGATTTACGAAATCCGAATAAAAACAGCAGCAACACGATGGTTAACCTAATGGATATTTTTCCTACCGTTTGTGAAATGGCTGAGGTGCCTTATCCCACTTTTTTAAACGGAAATAATTATCTAGATGGTAAATCCGTAGTGCATTTAATGCAAAATTCTGATGCAATAATTGAAAGACCCCAACTATCTTCAGTACGGAAGGAAATAAATTCTGAGGGGTATTGTTTCCCGCAATATAGCGTTCGCAACGACCGGTTTCACTATATTAAATACCAGTCGAACGGTGGAGGTTTATCTATTTGCGACAGTATAAATACTAGCACCGAAGAAGAATTATATGAAATTGGCACTTCTAGAAAAACCGACCCTAACGAATGGTACAATTTAATAAATAAATCTGCCTTCAAGCCCGTTGTAACTTATTTAGCTCAGTGGTTACCAGATAGTAATATGTATTTGAAACAAACGTATAAAGCATTTATAAATAACAATAATACTGAATGTTATGCAGAGGAAAATACTATTTTAAACCTAAATGCACTAATTTATGATACAGCTGGTGTTTTAGTAGAAAATATCCCCGAAATGCAATTTATATGGACTAATAATATCACAGATGATACACTATTTGGCACTGCAGTAGATTTTAATATAGGTGGATTACCATCGAGTGCTTTTGAATCTAACACTGATTTGTTTATTTATTTTTCAATTATTAACCCAAACAACAATGCGATAATTGGTTTTGATATTAAAAACTTCAAAGTAAGCAATGCCGAATCACCTGAAATAAATTTTAGTCTTATAATATCCGATGTAAATCAGGTTATTGTTAACAATGTTATACTAGACAATGATATTAAAAATTGGTGGTGGGAAATTAATGGTGATAGTGTGTTTTATGGCGCTGTGCCTGGATTGATAAATTACCTAAATACCGATACTTTGGTAGTAACATGCAATGCTATTTATGGTAATAACGATTGCCTTACATCATTCACTAAAACACTGTTTGATGATGCCAATTTAATTTCCGAGTTAAATTTACAATGCATTCCGAACCCTGCAAATAATGAAACATTACTTTATCTGAACAATTCACTATTAAATGGAGAGCTCACCATATTCTCTGTTAGCGGCACTGTTGTACAAAAAATAAATTTGAGTAATAATTATACCTCTACTTGGCCAATTAACACTGCTGATTTATTGCCTGGAATGTATCTGGTTGGATTTAAAGGAAAAGAAGCGCTTATAATTACTAAATTAATGGTAATGCATTAACATGAAACAACACAATTATACATTTCAATTACTATTAATGTTGTTTTTAATTACATTAAATGTAAATATTGTTTTTAGCCAGGCAACAAAACCAAATATTTTCTTATTGTATATTGATGACATGAATGACTATTCAATGGAACTAAATGGTCATCCACAAACAATAACACCAGGTATTAAATCAATTGCTGCAATTGGCACCACTTTCAACAATGCACATGCATCATCTCCTAAATGCGCTCCCTCTCGAACTAGCATGATTACTGGGAAAGATGTATTTTATACAAACGTGTTTAACAACCCGGCGTGCATGCCACTTACTGATTATTTTACACCAACATTAAATAATGAAACTTATTTTACTTTACCAGGCTATTTTAAAGACAATGGGTATTTTACTTATGGTTTAAATAAAATTTATCATTGTTTTGATGAGTACTCAGATTTTGATTCACTTACAACTGACCCTTGTTTTAAATCAATGTCATGGAGCAAATACAGTCTTTTTATAGGAGGTGATGACCCCGCAATTATTAGTTATGGTAATGCTCACAATCCGGGTTTAGATTTTATGCAAAATTCTGTGTTACCCGATTCTATGGAAAAATACATGTACGACTATCGCGCTGTAGATTCGGTAATCAATTTTATTCGCCAGGTAAACGATGGTAGTCAGTATACTTGTGAAAATCCTGTATTTGTAAGTATTGGCTTCAGGAAACCACATCCGCCTTGGTATATTCCTGCAAAATATTATACTGCAGATTATATTGAAAACTATTATGCAGTACCGTTTGATTTGCCATTTAACGAACCTGCAAATGCATATCCATACAACGGAGTTATTTTATCTCCTCAGCCGGATACTATTTATAACGATTATTACCATTTAGGTGCATTAGCTCAATCCATAGCCGATTATGACAGCACGTATAATTTAATTGCAAGTGAAATTGAAAGCTTCGACCCATTACCAAGTTTTGGCGGGGGTTATAATGATGAAGAAAAAACAAATATACTTGATAAAAGTATTCGGTCTAATAACATACTTTCTTATTTAGCTGCAACACGTTTTTTAGATTTCCAAATCAACCGTTTTCTTGATTCATTATCACAATATCCAGAAATATATAATAACAGTATTATTGTATTTGTAAGTGATAACGGATATAGCTTGGGTGAAAAACGGCACTGGCAAAAAGGTGCATTATGGGATGACGACTTAAGAGTTCCATTTATTATTGCTGATTTACGTAATCCCGAGGAACAAATTGTAAACAATGCGGTGAGCTTATTAGATTTGTTTCCAACATTATGTGAAATGACGGAAATTCCAGAACCAACTTTTGATTCCGGTGAGCCGTATCTTGACGGACGTAGTTTAGTAGGATATTTAAATAATCCAGCAATAACAATTGAAAAACCTGCATTGGCCACGTACAAGGTGCAACACGACCATCAATGCAGTTGCAATCCACAATACAGTATCCGCTCTGATGATTTTCATTATATTTATTATACTTCTAATAATGCTGGTGACCTAATTGATTGCGATATTGATTCGATTTATCACGAAGCGGAATTATACGAAGTAGGAAATCAATTTGAAACTGACCCAAACGAATGGAATAATTTGATTCAAAATTCTGATTTTGACCCCGTAGTACATTATTTACAGCAATGGCTTCCGGATAGCAATCTTTATCTGCAGCCTACTTTTAAATTAACTATCGACAATAATGCTTTAGATTGTTATTATAATTATGACGAGGTAATTGAACTTACTTTTCAAATTTTTGACACTTTGGGTATTGCTGTAGCAGCGCCTTCCAATTATATTTACCGCTGGACAAATAATTTGAGTGAAGACACACTAAACGGTACCGCATTTAGCTTTCCAGTAAATTTAATTGGTGCTACAAATTTTGAAGAAAATGAATCCATCTTATTCTTTTTAGAAATGATAGATACATCAAATAATATTGTAACAGGATTTGATTACATTCGATTAAAACTTAATGAAGTAAACGAACCTTCAGTCTATTTTGAACTAATAGATAACGGGTTTAATACTTTTAATATCACTGATTTTTTAATTAACGGTGATTATACTTCTTACTATTGGAATTTTGGTTTTGGTAATATGTTTTACAACTCAATACCTGGTCCAGTTATATTCGACACACCTGGCCCCTACACATTTGTTTGCACTGTGGTATATGGCAATGGCGCGTCATGTGTTACAACTTATGAACAAACTACTGCTATTGGCAATAATACCTCATTCGTTAAAAACAAATTGCAATTATTTCCAAATCCAGGCAATGCTGAATTAATTATAAGTTTTGCAGCTCCAATTAATAATGCTGGCATTTTTGTTTACGATGCTCTAGGTGCGTTAATTGAAGATTTTCCAATAATTAATAATGCGAAAACAGTTATAATTAATACTTCTACTTTCAAGGCAGGTTGCTATTTAATTGTTGTTAAATCGGATAATCTTCATCTAAGTAATATTTATGTAAAAACAACCTCGTAGATACCTAATAATCTTGCACAATATGGCGATACCCTTTTACAACTCTAAACATTTATTTCAATTTACTTGCATGAAACCCGACTTACTTATTTATCGGATGTTATTATTATTTGCAGGAATAATACCTGGTGCAATAGCATTTCCACAATTAGTTGAAAAGCCAAATATTCTTTTTGTGATTTCTGACGACCTGAATGATTACCTTGAAGGATACGATGCCAATATTAACACATTAACACCCAACATAAATTTATTGCGTGAAAATGGAACTATTTTTTTAAATGCCTATGCATCGGCACCTATTTGTGCACCATCTCGCACCTCTTTTTTATCAGGTAAAGACCTCAAGTATACACAAGTATATAAAAATGCTGATAATGACTATAAGTGTAAAGAATTTGGCGACAATTTTACAGCTGCTGAGGGTAATGAGGTTTATTATACCATACCTCAATATTTAAAAGATTCATTAGGATATTATACTTATAATCTTAACAAAGTATTTCATTGCCACAAAAATTATATCGAATACGACGAATCCACTAGCGACCCTTGTTCAAAGACTGGAGCTTGGAATAAATACTTCTATTACAATGATTCAATAATTATACAACCTGCGGGTGTTGCAATGAATCAAGGTGTTCCAGGTTACGATTGGGCTGCAATTGACGATTCACTTGAGCAGTACATGGCAGACTATATTGCAACCGACAGTGTAATAAGTTTTATTAATCAGTATGCTGCTAACCCTGAAGAAATGTGCAATAAACCATTTATGATTATGCTCGGTTATCAAAAGCCACATGCGAAACAATATATTCCCAAGAAATATTTTTTACCAGATTATTTAAATGATTTTTATTCCATTCCAATGGATATTCCTTATAACTATCCAACAAATAATTACCCCTTAAATGGCATTACTTTGCCGCCACAGCCAGATACACCTTTTGCAGATTTGGACGCATTACTAATGAATTCCATTTCAACCTTAATGGTAAAAAATACTGATACTCAATTTATGAATTGGCCTTTAACCTTAGCAGTATTGCCTGAAGTTGAAGTCGGTTTAGCTGAAGTAGAACGAATTTCGATTTTGGAATGGTCGAAACGCGCAAATGCGGTAATGTCATATCTTGCAGCGATTCAATTTATCGATAATCAATTTGGAAAAGTATATACATCGTTGCTAGCACACCCAGAAATAATGAATAACACCATAATTATTTTTATAGGAGATAATGGTTATAGTTTAGGCGAAAAACGGCATTGGGCAAAATATGGTTTATGGGACACTGATGTACGCATTCCATTAATTATTGCTGACATGAGAAATCCAAATGCGCAGATATGTAACAGGACAGTAAGTTTATTGGATTTGTTTCCAACTTTAGTTGAGCTAACCGGTGGAACTATTCCATTATTTCCTGATAGCTCCGCCTATTTTGATGGTAAGTCTATTGTCTCTTTATTACAAAATCCAGATACGATGTGGACAAGACCAGTTATTTCTACTACAAAAAAAGAATTGAAAAATGCTATTGGTGATTGTTTCCCACATTATTCTGTACGTGACGAAAGATTTCATTTGATAACTTATCGCACTAATGGTGATATTGTAGATGGTTGCGATTCTGTTTCAAGTGTATTAGAATATGAACTATATGAAATTGGCGTACATCGTGAAACAGATCCATTTGAGTGGAAAAACCTTGGTTATCAGCCAGAGTATGCACCGGTTATTCAATATTTAAATCAATGGCTGCCTTACGGGCCACTGTATATGCAGAAAACATATACTGCACAAATAAATGATGGTATAACTGATTGTTCTCTTGAATATGGTCAAAGTATAAATTTAACTTTTAATCTGTTCGACACAACAGGCAACTCAATTACAGGTCCAGAACATTTTATTTACCGCTGGACTAATAACTTAAGTGATGATACCTTGTTTGGAACCGAAATCACCTTCCCAACCTCAATGATAGCAGTTTCTGATTTTTCAGCATCCTCCAAATTGTTTATTTATTTTGAAATGGTTGATACAATTAATCAGGCAATTGCTGCATTCGATATGGATGCGATTCAAATAAACGAAACATCAATACCTGAAATTAGTTTCAGTGCTGTTCAGTTTGGGTCAAATACAATTATAATAGATGATTTTGAAATTACAGGTTCATATACTAGCTATGATTGGGATTTCGGATTTGGACCAATATTTCACAATACGGTTCCCGGTCCAGTTTACTTAGACGATATTGCATCAGTTACTATTTCGTGTACTGCAACTTATGGCAATTCGGATACCTGTGCTATAACCTTACAGAAAATATTTACCAATATCGGATTACAAAATAATAATCATAATGAGTTACTTATATTCCCAAATCCTTCGCAAGATGTGGTGAATGTATTTTGCGAAAAACCACTTGAAGGCAATGAATACTTAGTGTATGATGCAATTGGCAATTTAATTTATTCGACCGCTAGTGCTACAACTGCAGCTATACAGCAGATAAATATCACTGGTTGGCCAGCTGGAATGTATCATATAAATGTTCAAAATGATAGCACCGTATTTTCAGGTAGCTTTATAATTACCCGGTAATTATTTATCAATTCTTTTTAGCATGTATGAAAGTCTAAAAGTTGCTTTTATTATATTTACATACTAAAAGTAGTCCAATCATTTAAAAATACTTAAAAAAAGCTTACGGAATCTTTAGAAACAAGTATTTTTGTATGTATATTGCATAAATAACATGAGAGCACTTACTGCATTTTTTTTAATATTTGTTTGTTGCGGATATCAACTCTTTGCCCAAGCTGTTGATAGTCCAAATATCATATTTATAGTAATTGATGACTTGAACGATTATATTGAAGGCTATACCGATCAACCACAAATTGCAACCCCAAATATTAAAGCCCTTGCCGAGTCTGGGACATTATTTTTAAACAGTTATTCTAATGCTGCAGGTTGTGCTCCTTCACGTACCAGCTTTTTTAGTGGTAAAGACTTATCTTATACCAAAGTATATAATAACGAAGATTACGCATCTAAATTTCGCGATAACTTTACTGCTGCCGAAAACAACGAAACCGTTTACTCGCTGCCCGAAATATTAAAAGATTCAGGCGGCTATTACACTTATGGTATAAATAAACTTTTTCACAACCCCAGTTCAAACGATTACGACAAAACTGTTGGAACGGCAATGTGCGACAAAAGCTTATCGTGGAATAAAATGGTTTTTTTTGAAGATGAAGACACAACATTAGATCTTTTAAATAATTATGCTTTTGGAAATTATTTTGATTGGGGGATGATACCTGATTCGCTAGAGGCTATTTTAGAAGATTATAGAGCTGCCGATTCTGCCATTGCTTTTATTGATAATGTTGCTGCTGGTACCGCCAACACTTGCGGAAACCCTTTCTTCTTGGGCTTAGGATTTTATAAACCACATTCGGAAAGATACATCCCCGAAAAATATTTTCCAGAATATTATATTAATGATATTTATACTGAACCATTTGATATTCCTTATAATTACCCAGTCGGCACATTTCCATATAACGGAATAGTTTTACCAACACAACCAGACCCAATGTATAACGATTACTATAATCTTCCATCAGGAAGTATTGCAAGAAAAATGGCTGATAACGGAGGTGTTTATGATCAAATAAATAATTACGTTGATGGTTTAGTAACACTTCCTTTAATTGATATTCTTTTAACCGATGAAGATAGAAGAACAATATTAAAAGAAACAGCAAAAGCAAATTATCAAATGAATTATATTGCCGCTGTGCAATATATAGATGCACAATTAGGCCGCGTGCTGGATGCTTTAAATGAACATCCTGAAATTAAAGAAAACACCATTATAATTTTAGTAAGCGATAACGGATATTCATTGGGTGAAAAAAGACATTGGACAAAGTGGACCCTTTGGGAACCTGATACACGCGTGCCAATAATTATTGCCGACCCTTCAAAAACGGGCAATCGTATTATTAAACAAACTGTTACGTTAGTGGATATTTTCCCTACCATTTGTGAACTTGCAGATGTTGCCTATCCAACTTTTGAAGATGGAAGTGAATACCTTGATGGCAACAGTATTGTAAATTTATTAGATGGCGAAGAATTAATTTTCGAATACCCTGCGCTCACAACATATAAAAAGAATACTGGAAATGGGTCTTGTTATCCGCATTATTCGGTGCGTAACGACAGATGGCATTATATTAGGTATAGAGAAAATAATGATGGTGCATTCGCCACAACTTATTGTGATGATGCGAATGTTTCGTTTGAGGAAGAATTATATGAAATTGGTATTAATAGAGAAACCGATCCAAATGAATGGAATAACTTAATTAGCAACGCCGATTACAAGCCTTTAACCAATTATTTGAATCAATGGATGCCTGACAGTATTTTATTTTTTGAAAAAACATTTAAATTAATTCAGCAGTCTATTTCACCAGATTGCTTTGCTGCGCACGACGATACAATTAAATTGGATTTTATAATTTATGATACAACCGGAATATTAATTGAACCGCCAATTGATTACATTTATAAATGGACAAATAATATTACCGATGATGTTTTTTATGGCACTACATTGAATTTCGATTTACAATTACTAAGTGAAGCAGCATATACTTCAAATACACAAATAATTATTTACTTAGAGATGTTTAATCTTGATAGCACAATTATTACTGGGTTCGATTTACAGTATTATTATTTAAATGAGGCAAATATTCCACACGCAACTTTTAATGCTATAAATATTTCCGGATTAACTGTTCAAATATTCGACTACACAATAACGGGAACGTATACCAATACTTGGTGGGATTTTGGCGATGGGTATATTGTTGAAGATGAAATTCCATTGCCATACACTTATGCGGATCCTGGCACCTACACTATTACCAATTATGCCCAATATGGAAACGATAGCTGTGTTGTTGCTTTTACACAAAATATCACCCTCGATACCAACTCAACTGAACCTGAGTCGTTGGTAAAAATTTTCCCTAACCCAGCCAGTTATCAGATAAATATTATAGTTCCTTTAGTAACCGATTACGCTTCGGTAACCATTTTTGATTTGGCAGGACAAGCCGTTATAACCAACAGATATCTAAACGGTAACTACGGGTTCGTTGCCACAATTGATATTTCTGCATTAAAACAAGGTGTTTATCTCATAAATCTTCAAACAGATAATGTTAATTATTCAGCCCCTTTTGTGGTAGTAAGATGATTAATATTTGATGTAATAAGTTGATATTCAACACATTATGTAATTTCATACAATTAATATCAATAAAAATCGTTTTTGAATAATTACTTAGGAATGACAAATACTCTTGTTAATTTTGTGTGGATTACAGGATTTTATTAACTTTGAATGGATTAATCCAGGAACTAAACGTATGAATAGAATACTCTTAAGCCTACTTTGCGGTTTTGCCGTATTGAGCTCCTCCGCTCAGGATATTCACTTTTCGCAATATTCTCAGTCACCGTTAACACTAAACCCAGCCTTAACTGGGTTAACACCATGTACTTATCGGGGTGTGCTCAACTATCGTAACCAGTGGGCAAGCGCAGTTGGCCCTGCTTCCTATCAAACATTTGCAGGTTCATTTGATGCAGGCCTATGGCGAAATAAGTTAGATGGCAATATTGTTGGCGTAGGTATTATGCTTTACAACGACGTTTCTGGTGATGGTTCACTTACTAATTTTACTGCAATGGGCTCATTTGCTTATCACCAGCAAATTGGAAACGAAAACCATACTATTTCAGTTGGCGGTCAAGTTGGCTTAGTGCAGAAAAAAGTAAATTACGATAAACTCATTTTTGAATCACAAATTGGCACAAACGGAATAGACCCAACTTTACCAAGTGGTGAATATGGTGATGATAATTTTTCATACTTAGATGCGAATGCAGGTTTCAATTGGAGAAGCCGTTTTTCAGATAAATTCGCAATGCAAATTGGTGGTGCTTATTTTCACTTAACAGAACCTAAAGAAACATTTTATAATTCTATAGACAATAAATTGAATGCACGTTATGTTGCGCACGGTTCATTTAAAATTGGATTAGGTAAAAGAAATGTTATTATACCATCTATTTTATATATGGAACAAGCAGAAGGCTCTAACGTTCAAATGAATACCGGTGTTGATTTTGGATTCCAATTAGAAAAAGGTGTTTCTATGGCTTATACGGGATTGCGTTATCGCTCTACTGAAGATTATGGAACTGGTGATGCGTTAATTGTAAATCTTGGATTAGATTATAACAATATTAACTTTGGACTTAGCTACGACTTAAACCTGTCGGGCCTTTCAGCAGTTACGAATGCGCGCGGAGGTCTTGAACTTTCTTTTGTTTATTGGGGATGTTTAGATGTAAATCCTAAATCAAAACCAATTGATTGCCCTCGTTTCTAAAACTATTTAATAATAATATTTTAAAGAGCAACATTAATTTTGTTGCTCTTTTTTATTTTGTAAAAATCACTTCGCTTTCATCCACTCTAAACTGCTCGTGATAAATACCTTCTTGGGTTCCAGGGCCGCAACTTATAATCATATTAATTTCATAATTAGATGGAAAATTTAAATAACGCTTAACACGAACCGAATCAAATCCTTCCATTGGGCATGTGGCATAACCTTCTGCCTGCATACTAAGCATAAATGTTTGCGCTGCCAACGCAGCTGATTTATGACACACTACACGCAAGTCGCTTTTAGAAACCTGCCAAACAACTGGTCGCCAAATAGACGATATGCCTACTACTATTTTTCTGATTATTCCCGCAATACCAAACCAATCCTGAAAATAATACATCGGCATTAAATGAGAATAATATTTTAATCGGCGCTGCTCTCTTGCGCTGAGTTCATTTAAAGGTGTATTATTATAACGTGCATGATGAAAATCAAAATTCGCTTTTGCACGTTTTTTATACACTGACCTTGGCACCACGAAAACAACTAATTCTCTTGCCGTTCTTGCTGCACTTTGGTTCATCGAATACTTTGCAATTACCTTTATTTTTTCAGGATCAGTAATTCGATAAAATTCCCAGATTTGCATGTTCGAACTGTTTGGTGCATACATAGCGCGCTGCAAACTGCGGTATACCGCTTCTCCGTCAAATGGTTTATTTGCATCGTACACGCGCATACTGCGTCGCTCTCTCACAATTTTATCAAATATTGCTGCTGATTCAGTCATAAGAAAGCGAAATTACGAAAGTAAGTTGAGGAGATATTAAACCGAGAATAAGCATTGGAAGTTGTAACGAATCGCAATTTGTAATTAAATCAGCTATTTCAAGCCAATAACATGCACATTTCCAATTGTTTGCTATCTAGGTTAAATCCAACCAAATCAATAGTTTAATTAATTTGCTAATGTCCATTGATTAATTTGGATTAAACCAATAGACAGTGACTTTTACGCCAATTTTCAGCATATCCATTTTGCGCCACAACTAAAGTTATTCGATTCAATTAATATTATAATGCCTAAACCAATCACCAGGTGCATTTACAAAAAGCGATGTATTATCAGCACTAAAAATAAGATGATAAATATCTTCTTTAAAATCGGAGAGTATTAAAACCGATTGCCAAGTCACAGTGTCCCAAATTCGAGCTGTATTATCTGAAGAACCAGTAACTAATCGTTTGCCATCGGGACTCCAAGCAACAGCATAAATTCGTTCAGTGTGACCTGCAAGTTGTTTTAATATTTCACCTGTTGCTAATTCTATAATATAAGCAATATTGTCTTCACCACCAGCTATAATAAATTTATTATCCGGAGAAAAAGCAGCTTGATAAATGCCTTTTGTATTTGCTTTAATTACTTTTAATTGCTTAAAGGTATTATTTTCCCAAATTGTAACCTCCCCATTTGTTGATGAACCCACAATATATTTTTCATTGTTTGAATAGGCAACATGGTACATCAATCCGCTATGTTTTAGTGTTTTAAAAATAGCACCTGTATTAAAATCCCAAATGGTAATAGTGCTATCGTAACCAGCTACTGCAACATAGTTTCCATCTGGTGAAAATGTACATCCAACAGCTGCAGCATTTATACCTGCAAATTCAATTACCTTTTTTCCTGTTGCTATTTCCCAAGCTTTTATTCTTCCTTCCAAATTACATCCAACAATATATTTCGCATTTGGGCTTATTGAAGCGGAACTCATTATACTACTAAATGTCGGAAACTGCCTAAGTATTTTTCCATCGATTGTATTCCATGCCGTTAAGATGCCATTTTCCCCTTGAGCAACCAATACATTACTATTTGTTGATAATGCGAATGCATACATATTTCCATTTTGACCTGCGGGATTTGTATATTTACTTTTAGCAGCAATATTCCATTGTTTAATTGTTTTATCAGCAGAAAGTGAAAATAAATATTTTCCATCGGGCGTAACAACTAAGTCGTTTACACTGCCTTGGTGACCATACAATTTATTAACAATAGTAGCCGTTTCGGTGCTCCACAAAAATATATTACCATCTGCACAACCAGTAAACATTAAAGAGCCATCTTGTGCAAATGCACCCGAATAAATTGCATTGGTATGTCCTTTCAAATCAAATTGAATTGTACCTGTATACATGTTCCAAACTTTGGCTGTTGAATTTTTTGACGTTGCCATTAAATAGGAATCATCAGTTGAAAAAATTAAATCATCAATTTCGTGGTAGTCAAGTGTTTCATCAAAATTAAATGTATACTTTTCTTCTTTTGAAGTTACATCCCAAACTTTTACATCCCAATTCCAACCGGCAGCTGCAAGGTATTTACCATCGTGACTAAATTCAATTGCAACTAATGGTTTCGCCCCAAAGTTTGATTCCCAAATTAATGCGCCAGTAAAGGCATCATACACTTGTACAAAACCGATTTCATTGCCATCAATTCGATTCCATGAACTTAATGCAACCAAATTGCCATCGGGACTAGCGGCAATATCGCAAATTCCTTGTGCTTTGGTTTGCTTTGCCCAAAGCAATATATTTGAATTCACATCCCAAACTTTTAGGGTAAAATCGTGTGCTACAGAAACCATTTTTGTATCATGCTCAAAAAAGGCGGTGGCATAAAGTGCTTCTTCGGAGGCAGTTATTTTGTTAATTACTTCGAATGAATTAACATCATAAAAATAAATTTGTCCGTTAGCGCCCGACGCTGATAAAACTTTTCCATTGTTACTAATGGCAATATCCACCATTTCAATTGGTAAATTAATTTGTTTATCAAATCCGGCAATTGCATTGTTTAAATAATTCCATTCACACCCACGAAATTTTTCTGGTGCAGACTCCAGCCATCGCTTTGCCTCAACGCCGTCAAACAATCGCAACGATGCGTTTGCTGCAGCTATATGTGCTAAATATGAATCGTATGCAGGATCTATAATTTGTTTCTGCCCATTTGCGCAATTGGTAATTAATAACAGCATCACAAAAAAATGCACGTTTCGTTTCATATTTATAAGCATAATTTATTACTCGATTTATATACCCAACTCAGGTTTGCAATTATAAAATTAATGCCTATCAATTTTATAGCTATGCGCCAAAGTAATTAACTGTTTACAATTTTAGCGCAATAAAGTAACTGTTCCGCGCAATCTGTAGGGTTGTCCGGGTTCATTTGCTTTTTCGTACGTTACCATCCAAATATACATGCCTATTTCTTGCTCTTTATCGTCGTAAGTGCCGTTCCAGCCTTTTAATACATCACTGGTGGCAAATACTTCTTGCCCCCATCTATTATAAATTACAAATGAAAATACTGGATAAAATATTGGATTCAAAATATGGAATTCATCATTTAACCCATCGCCATTTGGCGTAAAAGCTGAGGGAATTATTAATTCGCTTTCGGTCATTATAACAACTATTGAGTCGGGTTCCGAAATACAGCCGTTTTCTTCGCCGGTTACATAAAATGTATTGTCTTCACCTACACTAAATGCTAAAGTTATTGGGCATGATGGGCAATTAACTACATCGGCAGGTGTCCAAGAAAATGTAACATCACTGCCAGTAATAATTTCTGCTTCCAATAACGCGAGTGCGCCGTCGTTTACAAAAACCGTATCTGGAATTGCATTAATTACAGGTGCTTCATAAATAAATACTTCAGTTGGTTCTGATTTACCTTCACAACCATTAATATCAATTACTGTAACATAATAAATACCAGTAGAATCAACATACAAAGAACTGCCTGTGCCTAATAAACTATCGGTTTCATCTGTCCATACATAACTACTATAACCTGCTGGAGCTGTAATTGTAGTAAAATAACATGCTTCAAATGGTCCAATATCTACAATTGGCGGAGGATTAACTATAACAGTTTGCGTAACGGTATCGGTAACATCACAGAAATCGTGAATAACTGCAGTGTATGTTGTTGTTGTTGTTGGCCAAACTTCATGAATTGGTTCAACAACACCTCCAGGAAGCCATTCATAAGTGTAGGGAGGAACGCCCCAATATCCATCAGCAAATAAATCGATGGTATCGCCTTCACAAATTACAAAATCGGGATATGCAGTACTTTCAATAGGATCTTCTACAACGGTTTCACCTTCAATAGTTATTACCCAACTTCCTGATGGCATAAAGTGACATAAAATACTACATGGTGGTTGCGTACATGAACAATGCCATGTGCGCATTTCGAAAGTAAATTCATAATCTGCACATTGTGGCGCTATGCATGCAATGGTATTAAACATATTTAAATCAACACCATAACAAGTTCCTGAACTATCACCTACTGGTGGTAAACAAGTCCAGAATGAACCTGGTGCAGGCGAATCATCACAAATGCCAAGAATACGAAATGCGGCTTCGCTCATTAAACAATCGGTAACAAAAAAACAACCAAAATTTTGGGAATAATAAGTACCATCAAAATAGGCATCGGTTAATGTTGTTTTTCCTGGCACTGTTATATCCAATGTATAATCGCAATAGTCAGCTTCATTCCAACAAATGCCATCAAACTCAAAACCAATATCGCCAGATGTGTAAATTGCTTCACCAATTAATGTAGGGTCAATTACCACTGGGTATTGTCGCTCCGCAGCAACTAGCCATTTTGTACTAACACGCATACGAAGTATATAACCAGATTCAGTTTTAATAATTTGATACCCTATTGCATCAACCTGCTCTCTAGCATGTGTTTTTTGTTTACTTTGATCGAAAATTAACGGACGCTCTATGCGCAAATAATTCAAACCAAACTCATTTTTTATTACCACATTTCCTTTCCAGTCACCATTTGGTAATTCATAACCATTTGCATCTTCTTTTACTAAAGTAAAACCATCGGGTAATTGAATGGGGTCATCAATAATTAAATAATTGCTATTTACGTCTAATACACTTTTATCTTGAATAATAAAGTTCGTTTTAATACCGCCTTTTCTGAAGGCTATTTCTCCATCAAAACCTTTAAATATATTTTTTATCCAAGCGCCATCGCGACCTACGGTATAATCTGAAGTATTAAATAATTGTGGTGTTGAGTATTTTTTATTTGTTTCGTAATACAATTGTAAATTCCGATTGTATCTAAACTCTAACTCTTTTATTTTTATGGATGTAAAATTATTTATAAAATCAATCTTTGCAGGCAGCGGTTGAGCTTCTGCTGCATAAATTCCTTTTGTTGCCGTTGGATGTAAATAGAAATCTATAGCGCGCATATTTCCCGCTGCATCAACATAGTTAATTGGGCCGTATGCTTTTTGCATATAAAATTTACTGCCGCCAGAATTATTTTTGATATAGTAACGAGCATCTAAAGTCCGTTTTTGAATTAACTCAATTACATCATCAGGAGCATTTATGGGAAGCATGCCAAAGTCGGGGTGACTATAAAATGCAGCTGGAGTTTGATCGAGGAGTTCTGTTGTAATTACAGGATATTGACGTTTTGTTTCACCAGAAGTGATTGAAGTATAATCATTCTTTTTTACCTGCATTTGCTGTTGAGCAAATACATGAAGCATAAATTGCATGCAAATAAAAAAAACTAAACTTCTTTTCATATGTTTTAAAATGCTATCAGTATTTAATCACCGATAGCATTTTATTTATTATTCATACCGAACGAAAAAAACATTGTGTTGCATTCTAACGTACCAATGTTATATTTCCTTGCAGTTGCACTGTAACACCACTTCCGCCAGTAGCACTCAATTGATATACGTAAGTGCCCATTTCCTGATCTTCATTTCCAATTTTTCCATTCCAACCCATGTCAGGGTTATTTATTGAGCTCACATCATCGGTAACATAAACTAATTCGCCCCATCTATTATAAATACGCATTTCGAAATCAATTATTGCAGCACCATAAACTACTAGATTGTCGTTTGTGCCATCACTGTTTGGTGAAAATGCACTTGGTATATCTATTATTGGATCGCAATTATCTATTACTTCGTTTACGAAAAACGTTTTAGTTACGTTGCATGCATCTTCGAAAGTATTAATTGAAACAGTGTATGTACCAGCTAAACCGATTTCAATAGTTTGCGTTGTTGCACCATTGCTCCAAGTATAAGCTGATCCAGGATATCCTGCATCTAGCATTACGCTTCCTCCAACACAGAATTCAGTTGTATCTGCTTCAAATGCAGCATACTCAACAAATACGGTCATGGTATCCCAACTTGGGCATCCTTCTTCGTCTTCTGCAACAATATAATAAGATGTTGTTGAATCGGGAGATACTGTAATAAAAAAGTCGTCGGTTAATAGGGTATCGATACCAGATTCGTACCATTCATAATATGGAACACCTAAAGTTAAAATACTAAATGTTGTAGAACCACCTGCGCAAATTGTTGCATCTTCTGATGTTTCAACAGGAATAGTTTCAATTACATTAATTGTTTTAGCACCACTTCCACTTCCACATTGATTTAACGCAAATAAATTTAAAGTATACGAACCTGCTTCATCCCAAACAATGCCAACCACGTTATTAGATGTATCAACAATAGTGCCTCCACTTAAACTCCAATCATAATAGGTAGTTAAAAAATAAGGAACAGAATAATAAGTTGTATCGCCAGTACATGCTTTAATTGGTCCACTAATAGTAACGATAGGCACATCAATAATATGGAATGTTATATACTCACTCCAAGGGCCGGGACAATTATAATTTATTTCTCTTACGCGTAAGGTAACATCGCCAGTTGCGCCAGTAAAATCAATATATATTGGATTAAATGGCCAAATAAATGGTGTTCCTAAACCAAATTGAAATTGATAATCGGAGTTAGGATTATAAGGAACCACTGTTGCGCTTCCCACTGCACCTTCACACAATAAAGTATCACTAGGAATTAAAATTGGTGCATTATCTGCTGGTGCACCTATAGTTAAATGCACTAATGTTCCTAACGAATTTTCTGTAGGTGTGCCGCAACTTGCATTAACGCGCATATACCAAATTCCTGCATCAAGGCCCATTGCTAATAAATCGAAGTATCCTGGAATTTCTAATATTATAGTTCCAGATTCCGTATCAACTGTTAATCCTAATCCGCAAATATTTGCTTGTGTAAAAAACATGGCATCTAAAACTTCAACACAAAAAGTATTGGTATCACAATATGTTTCTATGTCGTCGAAAACATTTATATCATAATTAATTGTAATAACCACCCCCGAGTCTTCTGTTATACAAGCATAAACATCTTCAATATTATTTGTTTCGATATCGCATTCCTGAATACAAATTGTACCATATGCCGAACCAATAACGGAAGGAGTACTCGAGACCACTCTAACATAATAGTTACATCCTGGAGGAACAGTTGGCACAATACCAGAAACTGTTCCCGGAGGTGATCCTAAAGCAGGGTCGTAAGTGGCATTGCTTGTAAAGGTTCCAATTATGGAAGGCGAATCAAAATTGCCAAATTCATCACTAAGTTGCGCTGTATAAACATTGCCTGGGTTAAATACACCTGTAGAAAAAAACGGCACATCAATTACACTGTTTATGCAAACCGCATTGGAGTCGAATGTTACAACAGGTGCCAAAGTTGTAATTGTATTCGGACAATTTTCTACTGTAAAACATACACTTGCCTCACCAGTTATAACGGGTAAAGGCGAAGTTCTATTTACACGCACTTTATAACAAGAACCGTCAGCAATAAATCCCGGAATAGTTACTGCAATAGCGCCGGTAGTATCTTCTGCCAAAATTGTAAATACACCTAAACTAATTGGAGCGGCGAATAAACCTGCAGCATTTGATAATTCAATTTGATAAATTCCCTCACAAAGCGGATCTGATAATGACCATCCTACAATTAAAGTGCTGAGTTTACAAACAGGATCTGGCGAAATAAAATCGATAGTAATATCAACGGGATTAATTAATGCATCGTAAGTACCTACTGCAATAATATCATCAACGGCGAACGACATGGTATTTGTTCCACCGCTATTATCGTTTACCCATCGAAACGCAAATCTTAAATCAGCAACATCTTCAAAAGCAGGGTCTGCAATTACTTCATATTTCCATAGGGTTTGATCGCTATAAAGTGCCATTCCCACTGGAGTCCAGGCACCACCGTCAGCACTGTAATACACTTGTCCATAATCGCCTGGGCCACCTTGGCAAAGCCAAAAAAACGTGAATTCAATGTCAATTAAGCCAAGCGTACAAAATCCGCTAGCCATTTCAGCAAAATTGTCGGAAGCTGCGGTAGCATCATAACTGGCACAAGTTATTGCGGGCGCACCCTCTTCATCATAAATATGCAAATAGGTGCTAGTTGGCGCACCGCCTATTGTTCCAGATTCAGTAAGGTCTTGGGTGGTAGTATTTGGGTAGCCGAAACCACCTGTATAACTATTATTTGTTATCCATTTGTTAGTTCCAACAGGCACACCTCCAGGACCAGATGCCGTATTTAACAAAAAGGCACCTCCCGGTACGTTAAAATCTTCTGTATACAACTGAAATGTTTGGGCTTGAATACCCGTTGTTACAAGGATACAGATGAGAAGCGTGGTGTAAATTTTCATTATAGGCTGGTTGAATGGGCTACTAAAATAGTGAATATTTGATAAAACTGCACATTCACGCTTATACAAGCCTTTTATTTTCTTGAATAGCCTCCCCAAAACATAGTCGCTGAACACGTCACAGGATAATTATCTAATATACGGATATTATGTTGAACATAAACAATAACAGTTGTGCGGAAAAGCGTTTACAATATCATCTTCACAATTATCTTGAAGACTATATCTTTACCTTTTATGTCGCTGCGTCGCCTTGCCTCACTTACTGCAATTTACGGTTTTAGCACCATTTTAGTGCGGGCGCTTAATTATTTATTGGCGCCATTGCATACAAGAGTATTTACCAATCAAGCTGACTACGGAATTATTTCAGAGATGTATGCTTATGTTACATTTATTAATGTAATTTGCATGTTTGGTTTAGAAACTGCATACTTTCGATTTGCATCAAATAATGCGAATGCATTAGACAAAAACAAGGTGTTTGGCTCTGCACAATTATCGTTAATGGTTACTACGCTATTAATAGTAACTGCGCTAATTGCATATGCCGGAAATATTGCCACTATGCTGGGATATCCAGAGAGTGGTAATTACATTTTATTTTTTGCAATAATAATAGGATTCGACACATTAGTAAATATTCCGTTTGCAAAATTACGTTTAGAAAACAGACCTTGGCGATATTTTAGTATAAAGTTAATTAATGTATTAATAAATATTTTATTCAATCTTTTCTTTTTATGGCCAGCGCTTAAAAATGACTATACATTATTCGAACCTTACGGATTTACCTATCAACCAGAATATGGAATAGCTTATGTATTTATTGCTAATTTAATTGCTAGTGGTATTACATTTTTATTATTTATTCCATCAATGTTACATCTACGTTTTGATGTTGCTATTTGGAAGAAATTAATGCATTATGGTGCTCCATTAATAATTATTGGTTTGGCAGGCATGATTAACGAAACGCTCGACCGCGTTTTAATAAAATATTGGGGTGATGGCACCGCAGCCGAAAACCTGAAACAAGTTGGAATTTACAGTGCCGTTTATAAGCTTTCAATCTTTATGACACTAGCTGTTCAAGGATTTAGAATGGGTGCCGAACCATTCTTTTTTAGCAGGTCGGGCGATGCAAATGCACCAAGTATGTATGCAATGGTTATGAAATATTTTGTGGTGGTTTGCTGTGTGATTTTTTTATCAGTAGGTTTATTTCCTGATGTATTCAAGATAATTATTGGCGAAGCTTATCATGAAGGATTGCCAATAGTTCCGATTTTACTTTTGGCGAATTTGTTTTTGGGCATATATTACAACCAAAGTGTTTGGTATAAACTTACCGACAAAACGGCTTTTGCAACAATAATTCCAATAGCAGGTGCAGCAATTACAATTGCAATGAATTATGTTTTAATTCCAATTTTTGGTTATACTGGTGCAGCATGGTCAACGCTCACTTGCTATTTAAGCATGGTTTTAATGAGCCATTTTATTGGACAACAACATTATCACGTTCCTTATAATTTAAGAAAAATTATTGCCTACATCTTAATTTCTGTTATCCTTTGTTTAGTAGGTTTATGGATAAACAATTTAATGAATAATTATGTTATTTCGTTGGTTATCAGAATTGTATTTATAGGTGTATTTTTCGCTTTTGCATGGTGGTTAGATTTGAAAAAGTTGATTGCCAAATAATAAAAATCTTAAACTTTACTGTTATCTTCCCTTAAAAAAAGGTTTATACCAATTGAAAAACAAACGTATACTGAATTTCATTTTTTTACTTTAGCGCTAACATGAACATCAAAATAATTAACAAATCAAATAACCCGAATCCGCATTATGCAACATCACAATCTGCGGGAATGGATATTAGGGCCTTTTTAATTGAACCCATAAGCCTATTACCCGGTGAACGTATTTTGGTGGCAACAGGCATACACATTGAACTACCTATTGGATACGAAGCACAAATTCGTCCTCGTTCTGGACTTGCCATCAACAGTGGCATTACTATGCTTAACTCACCTGGAACAATTGACGCTGATTATCGTGGAGAAATAAAAGTTATTGCTATTAACCATGGCAAAAATGCTTTTATCATCAACTCTGGCGACAAAATAGCGCAAATGGTAATTGCCAAACATGAAACCATAAAATGGGAAAATGTTGAAGTGTTAGATGATAGTGAGCGCAAGGATGGCGGTTTTGGATCTACTGGGCATTGAAGCGCTACTGCTATAATAAAATACACCGATGAACAACAGTGCAACCAACAGTTGGCTTTCCACGAATTGGCTTCTGGACAATGAATCGGAATTTATGTTTAAACCAATATGCTGAAATAGTGAGCCTAAATAAAGCTTCTTAGCCAATCGCATTCTAACATCAACACATTAGTTATCTTTGCACAAACTTTACAACGTATATGAATATTATTATTCCAATGGCCGGAATGGGGAAACGAATGAGGCCGCACACACTTACAGTACCAAAACCATTAATACCCGTTGCAGGCAAACCTATTGTGCAGCGTTTAGTTGAGGATATTGCAAGAACTACTGACGAGAAAATAGAAGAAATTGCATTCATAGTTGGGCGATTTGGCAAAGAGGTTGAAGATATGCTTATTGGCATAGCCACACAGATTGGAGCTAAGGGTAAAATTTGCTATCAAGATGAACCATTGGGTACGGCACATGCCATTTTATGCGCTGGTGATACTTTAATTGGACATACTATTATTGCGTTTGCCGATACTTTATTTAAAACCGATTTAAAAATTGATACATCCACCGATGGAATTATTTGGGTGAATCCTGTTGAAAACTGGGAAATGTTCGGTGTTGTTGAGCTCAACAGTGAAGGTGTTATTACCAATTTTGTAGAAAAACCAGACCATTTTGTTTCCGATTTGGCAATTATTGGCGTTTACTATGTAAAAGACGGAGCTTTATTGCGAAGCGAAATGCAATACTTACTCGACAATAACATTAAAGAAAAAGGTGAATACCAATTAACCAATGCCTTAGAAAGTATGAAGCGTAAAGGTTTCAAATTTACTCCTGGCAAAGTTGATGAATGGCTCGACTGTGGCAATAAAGATGCAACAGTGTATACCAATCAGCGCGTGTTAGAGCTAAAAAAAGGAAGCGAAAAACTTACTGCTGCAACAGCAAAAATTATTAATTCAATTATTGTTGAGCCATGTTATATAGGCGAAAATGTCGTTATTGAAAATTCTGTGGTAGGGCCGCATGCTTCAATTGGTAAAAATTCAATAGTTAAAAATTCGTTAATACGAAATTCAATCCTGCAAAATTCAGTTACTATTGCAGATAAAAATATCGCTAACTCAATGATAGGCAGTTTTGCAGTTTTAAGCGGCAAGCCAGATGATTTGAGTTTGGGCGATTACAGTACACAAGCATGATAAAAACTTTCAAACTTTTTTCAATTTTTGCTATTTGTGCAGTGCTGCTTTTAACTAATGCATGCACAGGAAGCAAAACAGTGCAACAGGATACAAAAAAAACATCTGGCCCTTCAGTGGTTAGGGGGAAAAGCGGTGTTGACACAGCTTTAATTGAGCGCGACTACATCGATGCATGCAAACACATAGCACTAAGCGAATACAACAAAGCAGTTGTACTGTTACAAAACATTGTTAAAGCAGACCCCAATAATGATGCTTCATTTTATCAATTAGGTAAAATATTTTTCGAATACGGACAAGCATCCGATGGAATGGAGTATATAAAAACTGCTATAAATATAAATCCAGCAAATATTGAATACCAATCGTTATACGCCGATATGCTTGGATATAGTGCAAGCTATATAAAAGCTGCAGAGGTATATACGAATATTATTAAAACTGGAAAGGCAACAGACGAAATGTATTATCGACTTGCCTACAGCTACGAAAAAGCGGGCAAAATTAATGATGCAATTGCAACCATGCAATTACTCAAAAGTAAAACTGGTGACGATGAGGGCGTAATATTTGAATTACAACGACTTTATGCACTTGATGAGCAATACAATGAAGCCATAAAATGGTTAAAAAAATTGATGGAAATTGATCCAGAAAACACAATGTATTTGCGTTATTTAAGTGAGTATTATGAAAAAAACAATCAACCCGAATTAGCAGCAGCAACTTTTGATATTTTATTATCAACCGATACCAATAATACCGATTTGCAATTTCGCAAAGCAAGCCTATTTCAAAAAGCAGGCAACACAACAGCTTATTACGAAGCCATGCGGAAAGCGTTTTTTAATAGTGCGGGGAATATTGATACAAAAATATTTTATCTCATTTTGTTTGTTGATTCACTCGATAAAAAAACATTTACTTTAAAAGATACAGTAATTGAGTGGACTAATTTATTGGTAAATGCACATCCCGAAGATGCAAAAGCTTATGCCATGCAGGGCGATTTTCTTTATTATTCTGGTTCACTTAGTGAAGCTGCAGTAAGCTATAATAAATCGCTGAATTTACGCAGTGATATTTATGATGTTTGGATGAAAATGTTTTACATCTGGTCTGATTTGCGCAAATATGATTCGTTGATGCAAGTTTCAGAAATGGCGATTGAATTATATCCGAATCAACCACTTAGTTATTATTTTAATGGCGCAGCAAACAATCAGTTAGAAAATTATAGTGAAGCCATTAAAGTGCTAAAAAGAGGATTGCCATTAGCAGTTTCCAACTTACAACTTCGGGCTGAAATGTTTAACGAACTTGGCACTGCTTACCATGAAACCGCCAATCACAGTGCTTCCGACGATGCATTTGAAAGTAGCTTGAAGCTGGTTAACAATAATGCATATACCTTAAATAATTATGCCTATTACCTATCACTTCGCAATTTTAATTTAGAACGTGCCGCAGAAATGTCGCAACTATCTATACAATTAGTTCCAAACAATGCATCTTTTGAAGATACTTATGGATGGATATTATACCAACAAAAAAAATATACCGAAGCAAAAAAATGGCTTGAAGATGCATTACGCAATGGTGGTGATAAAAGTGGTGTAGTTACTGAACATTACGGCGACGTTTTATTCAAACTTGGTGAAAAAGAAAAGGCCGTTGAGGTTTGGGAAAAAGCAAAAAAACTTGGTGAAACCTCCGATTTAATTGATAAGAAAATTATTGATAAAACTTTGTATGAATAAAACAGGTTTAACAGTGTTAATGGTTGCCTTTTTTTTGACTTCTTGCAAAACTACACACACTATTTTTGGCAATAAATTAAAACCGGTACCGGTTGATGTTATTGAGGAAAAAATAGCTGAAAATCATATAAATTTTGAAACCTTTTCTGGCAAAGCAAAAGTAGATGTTGCATCGAGCACATTAAATCAAAGTTTTTCAGCGCAAATTGACATTCTAAAAGATTCGGTAATTGGATTATCAATGCGCTTGATGGGCGTTGAAGGTGTAAGAATTAAAATAACTCCCGATAGTATCGAAATAATTGATAGGTTAAATCAAGAATACATCCCGCGGGATTACAATTTTATTCGCAACAACTTTAATTTAGATATTGATTTCAAGGAGTTGCAAAACTTGATTGTGGGCAATCTGGTATTTTACGACAGCACGACCCACGCAGTTGGAGAAAGTGACGATAAATATGTACTATTTGCCCAAAGCGATGTGTATAAAAATACCCTTTGGTTGGCGCCCGACTTTAACATACTTCGTATGTTTATCGAAGATTTAATTGCAAAAAGAACCTTGACTTTATCTTATAGTGCTCATGAGAAAATACAAGGACGAAATTTTGCGTTTATTCGAAATATACAAATAGATGCAACAGACACACTTACAGCAAATATTGAGTTTACTAAGATTGAATTCGACCAGCCCTTTGGCTTTACATTTACCGTTAACCCCAAATACAAAAGGGTCGACTAACGCTGGTGAAGCACTTATAATGCCTATTTCAAGGCAAAAAACTTCATCAACTTATTTGTTGACTTTACTGATTATGCTTTGGGGGATGCTTTTAAGTATGCAAACCATCGAAGCCCAAAATAGTGATAAAACTTCGCTACAGAGCAAATATAATAAGCTACAAGACGAAATAAAGGATACAGAATCGCTCTTGAATTCTACCAAAAAGAAAAAAGAAAATTCGCTTAACGACCTAAAGTTATTGAATAGAAAGATTGATGTACGAGAAGAAGTAATCAAAAACATCGCGCAGCAAATGACCGCTGTAAACAATGAGTTGCAAACCACTACAAACGCAATTAACGCCATGCAGAATGACATGGCTGAATTAAAAAAACAGTATGCACAAATGGTTTATTATACTTATTTAAATGATCAAGATTATGAACCCTTGCATTTTATTTTTTCCGCAAAAAGCATAAACGATGCCTTCCAACGCGTGCAATATATCAAGTCGTTTCACAGTTTCCGCAAAGACCAAATTATTGCCATTGAAGAAATTAGTAAAAGCTTAACCAATAAACTTGATGTAATTGAAAACGAAAAGGAAGAAAAAGAATCATTATTGACAAAGGAAGAGCGTGAGAAAAAGAAGTTGGACGAAGAAAAGAAAAGTAAAGACAGTGCAGTAAAGAAACTACAAACACAAGAAAAAGATTTAAAGAAGCAAATTGATAAAAAGAAAAAAGATGCACTTTCATTAAAGACTAAAATACAAAATATTATTGCAGAAGAAATAAAAAAAGAAAAGGAAAAAGCCGCCATTGAAGCAGCAAAATTAAAGGAAGCAGAAGCAAAAAAAGCGGCAAATACAAAGACTACAACCACGAACACCAAAACGGAAGCAACAACGACTACGACAACCGAAACAGCGAAAAAAACAACACCAGAAAAAGTTAATTTAGGTTTAACGCCAGAGATGCAATTAATATCCAAAAACTTTGAAGGCAACAAAGGTAAATTACCTTGGCCAGTGGAGCGCGGAACTATAACAGAAAGATATGGAAAACATGCACATCCCGTGCTAAGAGATGTAATTGTAGAGAATAATGGAATCGATATTGCTACAACAGAAGGCACAAGCGTTAGAAGTATTTTTGAAGGAGAGGTAGTAAACGTAATCTTTAATCCATCGTTCCAGAAAGGAGTAATTATTAAACATGGCGAATTCTATTCTGTATACACTAATTTAGAAAACGTAACCGTAAAAGCGGGTGACAAAGTAACTACAAAACAAAAAATAGGCACCGCTTGGGAAGATCCTGAAGAAGGTAAAACCGAAGTGCATTTAGAAATTTGGAAGAACACCGTAATAATGGATCCAGCACTTTGGATAAGTAAGTAATTAAAAATAATTCAGCTAATTCTTTCGGCCACATTTCAATTATAGAGCTTATGCATTAAATTTTAAATTTGCTTTTTAATTAAAATAGCTATAAACTAATTAATTGCATGAATTCAAAAGTTGATTTTTATTTTAATAAAGCAAGTAAGTGGCAAGCAGAAGTAATACACCTGCGGCAGCTTGTTTTAGATTGTTTACTTACTGAAGAGTTAAAGTGGGGTAAACCATGTTATACTTTACATAGCCCTAAAGCTAAAAATCAAGTTGACAATATTCTATTAATTCATACATTTAAAGATTATTGCGCAATCTTGTTTTTTAAAGGCGCATTACTTAAAGATGCTAATGGTTTGCTTAAACAGCAAACAGCAAATGTTCAGGCTGCACGGCAAATGCGTTTTACCAATTTACATGAAATAATTAAATTGGAAAAAACCATAAAAGCCTATATTCATGAGGCAATTGAGGTAGAAAAGGCTGGCTTAACGGTAAAGCTAAAAAAGGTTGCAGAATATGCGATCTCTGAGGCATTTCAAAAACAGTTGGTTAAAAACAAAGCATTAAATAACGCATTCTATACATTAACTCCCGGCCGACAAAGAGCCTACCTATTATTCTTTTCCGCGCCAAAACAAACTAAAACACAAGAGGCTCGAGTGAAAAAATGTATGCCTCAAATTTTAAATGGAATTGGGCTAAATGATTAGATTATACTAATTATTTTAGATACTAATAATTTAAACTGCATGAAAAAAGAATTAACATCAGCTGAAAGCAAATCAATACTCGAAATATTAAAAGCCCGATTTCAAAAGAAAATGGATCGACATAAAGGGCTTGAATGGTCAAAAATACAATCCAAACTCGAAGCGAATTCCGATAAACTTTGGTCACTTAATGAAATGGAAAAAACAGGTGGCGAACCTGATGTAATTAGTTACGAAAAAAAACAGCGGAGTACATTTTTGTCGATTGTTCAGCAGAAAGTCCCAAAGGTCTCAGAAGTATTTGCTACGATTATGAAGCACAGGAATCAAGAAAAGAACACAAACCAAAAAACAATGTTATTGATATGGCCAACGCCATGGGTGTAGAACTATTATCGGAAGATCAATATCGCGCATTACAACAACTCGAAAACTTCGACATGAAAACTTCAAGCTGGATAAAAACACCATCTGATATTAGGGAACTAGGCGGTGCAATTTTTGCAGATTATCGTTTTGGGAAAGTGTTTATATATCACAATGGCGCAGAATCATACTATAGTTCAAGAGGATTTCGCGGTGCATTGCGCGTTTAATTACATTTTTATTTTTGCATTATTTAAACAACTTAATTGCTTTACAATAATTAAAAAGCGAAATTCATATATTTAATTATTTCGGGAATTTGAATTTAAGATATTGCCAAATTAAATCAACGTCAATTTCTAATAAAATGACCCGAATCTTTTTTGAATCACAGCAAGAATTTAGAAAGTGGTTGCAAAAGCATCACTTAAAGGAAATCGAACTTATAGTTGGATATTACAAGATAGGAACTAATAAGCCTTCCATCACTTGGTCGCAATCAGTAGACCAGGCGCTTTGTTTTGGTTGGATAGATGGCATCAGAAAATCAATTGATGATGAACGTTATTGCATTCGATTTACACCAAGAAAAAAAACAAGTATTTGGAGCGCACTAAATATTACAAAAGTTGAGGAACTAACCAAGGCAGGATTAATGACTCGTGTGGGTCTAAAAGCATTTGAATTAAGAACAGAAAACAAATCAAGAATTTATGCATACGAAAAAGAACCATCCCTTCTAACCCCCAATTTTTATAAAACAATTTAAACAAGATACAATTGCCTGGAAATTTTTCACCGCGCAAGCTGCTTCTTATATAAAAGTGATGACACATTGGATAATGAGTGCCAAACAAGAAAAAACCAGATTGTCACGCTTAGAAAAAACAATTAAAATTAGTCGATCCCAGCAACGAATGATATAACAGTTAAATACTTGCAGTAATTGGAAAACTTTCAAAAAAAACAAACGAAGATGTTACATTGCACAGCAAATGAATATAAACCTAGATTAAGCAATGGAAATGTTATCACCCGGTAATGTATAATTAAATATACAATTACTGCCTCAGGTAGCCAAAGCATACTTACTGTAAATCAGGGAGGTTTTGCCAATGCAGAAGCTGTAGAACATTCTAAGAATAATTGGGGCTTTATTCTAGATGGGTTGAAAAAAATAATGGAATAAAACGCGAACGGATACAAAGAAAACCAATTGTACCAAATTAACGCTATCCTAGTTAAAAGCCGCGCTTCAACCAATTAGTTAATGCTATAGGATAGCAAATGTTTTTTCGAACAATAGGTTCGATGTCACATATTGATGTAGATAAAAAAATTTATCCAATTATTGTGATGAAATGATATTAGGCCCATTCAGCCTTAGTTAATTTCTTCCTTTATTAGCTAGCATACCCGATTTGATGCTATAGCTACAATTTGTTAGCTTTACATGCATGGACGAACAAGAACCAAAACATATTCGTCGAGTTCGATACAACGGTACTCATCCTAAATCCTTTAAAGAAAAATACAAGGAGTTACAACCTGATAAATATGCAGAGGATGTTGCTAAAGTAATGCAACAAGGCAAAACACCAGCTGGCATGCATCGCTCAATTTGTGTGGATGAAATTTTAGCTTTTTTAAATATTGAGCCAGGACAAGTTGGATTAGATGCCACTTTGGGCTATGGTGGTCATTCGTTAGAAATGGCAAAACGAATGGTTCCAGGTGGTAGATTATTTGCTATAGATGTTGACCCAATAGAACTGCCAAAAACAAAGGAACGGCTTTCTGCACTTGGTTTTGGACCGGATGTAATAATTATAAAAAAGATGAATTTTTCGGAAATTGATCAAATTATTTATGAATCAGGCCCACTCAACTTTGTGCTTGCCGATTTAGGTGTTTCTTCCATGCAAATTGACAATCCCGAAAGGGGATTTTCATTTAAAATTGACGGACCATTAGATTTACGCTTAAATCCTAAAACAGGAAAATCAGCTGCAACACTTTTACAGTCGCTAAATCAAGTGCAAATAGAACGCTTGTTTATCGAAAATGCAGATGAGCCTCATGCAAATGCAATTTCGAAAGCAATAGCTGTGAAATTAAATAAAGGGATTGCAATAACTGGAACTGCGCATTTAAAAGATATAATTATAGATACATTATCATCATTGCCTAATAAAGTAGGAAAAGAAGATATTAAGAAATCGTGCCAACGTTGTTTTCAAGCTTTACGAATTGCCGTAAATGATGAATTTGGTGTATTGGATAAATTTTTGACAAAATTGCCTGCCGCAATGACTTCGGGCGGTAAAATAGCCATTTTATCATTTCATTCTGGTGAAGACAGGCGCATAAAAAAATCGTTTCAAGAGGGATTTCATGATGGTGTTTATAGCGAAATTGCAACCGAACCAATTAGACCATCTGCTCATGAATGCAATAGTAACCCAAGAGCTTCATCGGCAAAATTAAGGTGGGCAATAAAAGCGTAACCGAATAAAATAGATATAATTATAAATATTAATTTTATAATAAGTATTAACACAAATGGAAAAAGGATTTACAAATATTGATGATTACATTCAATCATTTCCAAAAGATGTACAGGTATATTTGGAATTAATTAGAACCACTATTCGAAAAGCCGCACCAAAAGCAGAAGAGGCAATGAGTTACGGCATGCCAACATTCAAGTTATTTGGTAATCTGGTACATTTTGCCGCATATAAAAATCATATTGGCTTTTATCCTGCGCCATTAGGCTTAACCGCATTTAAAAAAGAAATTGAAAAATATAAACATTCAAAAGGTGCAGTGCAATTTCCAATAGATAAAAAACCAACGCTCGACTTAATAGCAAGAATTGTAAAATACAGGATTAGTATGAAAGAAGCTAACGTATAAAATAAAAAGTAATAGCATAATAATATACAACTTGGTAATAGCTGCATTTAATTAGATTTTTAAATTAAGTAAAACAAAAGCAGAAATGAAAATCAAACAAATACAGACTGAAATAGATGCCAGCTACTTATACAATAAACTAGCCGAACACGAAACTGATCCAACAATAGCTAATGTGTTGCGACAAATGAGCGAAATTGAAAAAAGTCATGCAGCAGCATTTGCCAAAAAAGAAAATCTTACTTTAGATTTAATAATGCATCCATCATGGAGAGCAAAAACATTAAATGGCATTGGGAAAATTTTTGGATATGATTATGTATTAGGCAGCTTGATGGATACGGAAAAAAGTTTATCGTCAGCAATTATAAATACTAAACAAAAAAATAAGCTTCCAATAACTGGTTCAGAAACAACCCACGTAGCTATACTAAGGGCCATTTTAGAAAAAGAGGAAAAAGTTACCGGGTCGCAGCTTTCAAAATTCGAAAGGCGTCATCGTTCTGTTGGTGGAAATGCAATTAGAGCAGCCGTTTTGGGTGGTAACGATGGCCTGGTATCCAACTTTAGTTTGGTAATGGGTATTGCAGGCGCAACAGCTGCACAAGAAGGGGTTTTATTAGCAGGAATGGCTGGGTTATTAGCAGGTGCTTTGTCTATGTCGCTCGGTGAATGGATATCCGTTAAAAGTTCGCAAGAATTATACGAAAATCAAATGCAGATAGAAATGGATGAGTTGGAAACAAATCCTGAAGGTGAACAAAGAGAATTAGCATTAATATACATTGCAAAAGGAGTTTCAGCAATACAAGCGCATGAAATGGCTGCTGAAATAATGAAAGACAAGTCGCGAGCACACGAAGTTTTAGTAAAAGAGGAGTTAGGTATTAATGCAGAAGAATTAAAAGGTTCGGCCGTTGAAGCTGCTATTTATTCATTTATTTTATTTGCCATTGGTGCCATTATTCCCGTGATACCTTTTATACTCACCACTGGCATGAAAGCTATATTATTTAGTGTAGCCTTAAGTGCAGCCGGCTTATTTCTTATTGGCGCTGCCATTACATTATTTACTGGAAAAAATGTTTGGTATTCTGGATTACGACAGGTGATTTTTGGATTGGCAGCAGCAGCAATTACATTTGGAATCGGCAAATTAATTGGTGTTGCAATTGCTTAAACCCGGATTAAGTAATGGAATTACTACCAACCTTTACTTTGCAATAAAATCAGATGTTTCCTACCAATAGCATACAGTTTTCAAATTGTTTGCTAATCAGGTTAAACCCAACTAAATCAATAGTTTGATTGATTCGCTAATGCCTATCGATTAATTTGGGTTAAAGAATTACCAAATTATGTAATTACCAAATAAAGAATTAATTGGTGTCTGACTTGTTTACCACGTTAATATGCTTAACTTTAGTACTATATGTGTTTTTCAGCTAGTGCAAGTTTTGGCGCAGGTATTGTGCTCTCAGTAATTGGTATAGCAACTTTGCGTAGCGTAAAGCAACCTGCTCAAATCCCATTTGCTTCACTTCCATTGCTGTTTGCCGTTCAACAAATTGCTGAAGGGTTTCTTTGGCTATCATTTACAAATACCAACTTCGAATTCCTGCGAACGCCATCTACCTACACTTTTCTTTTCTTTGCGCAAGTTGCCTGGCCTGCAATTGTTCCGACTTCTATTTTAATACTTAAAAAACCTGCAGATAGAAAATTAATTCCCAAACTACTCGCAGTAATTGGCGGAGCAATTGCTGTTTTTCTAGCTTATTGTTTATTTACTTATGATATTGAAGCCAATGCAGGTGGTCATCACATTGCTTATAAACAAGACTATCCCATCAACTTAAAACGATTCGGTGCAGTGCTCTATATCAGCGCAACAATTTTGCCCCCATTCTTCTTCAAGCAAAAAAGTATGCTCATATTAGGCGTTACGATATTAATTTCATACGCTATAACTGCAATTTTTTATCAAGGATACATTCTATCCGTTTGGTGTTTCTTTTCAGCAATTATGAGCTGCATTATATATTTTATTATTAATGAAATTAATAAACAACAAAAGCATAGGTTAGCGGCGCGCAAATTTATTCGCTAAAATACACCTTGCCAAATAGTGAATTAAACAAACAAATAAAATAGCTTACCATCGGCTTCAAAAGAAGTGCTCATTCAATAACAAGGACTTAGCATGGAAAGAGGAGACTTTATGCTAAAATCTATTGTTCAGCAAAATTTGGAGGACTTAAACCAATAAAATAAGCAAAACAATTAATGCTATTTAACTCAATACATTTTGCTATTTTTCTTCCTTTGGTTTTTGTGCTGTATTGGGCACTTAATAAAAAAATACTGAAATTTCAAAATTTATTATTGCTTATTGCAAGTTACTTTTTTTATGCTTGCTGGGATTGGCGGTTTATGTTCCTGTTATTATTTTCTACCTTGCTCGACTATGTCACAGGAATTAAAATGGCCGAGGCGGATAAATCGCAAAATAAAACAAAATGGTTTTGGTTGAGTGTCATTATTAATCTCGGGTTTTTAGGTATTTTTAAATATTACAATTTTTTTGCAGATTCCTTCGCCGAAGCGTTAAGCAATCTTGGTTTACAAGTTAACCCATCTACTTTGAATGTAATTCTTCCTGTCGGTATTTCATTTTATACATTTCATGGACTATCGTATGTAATCGACATTTACAAAAACAAAATTAAACCTGAAAAAAACTTTGTTGATTATGCTGTATTTGTAAGTTTCTTTCCTCTTTTAGTAGCAGGTCCAATTGAACGCGCAACTCATCTGTTACCACAAATAAAACAAAAACGAACTTTCAACTACGCCATGGCCGCCGATGGAATGCGTCAAATTTTATGGGGGCTTTTCAAAAAAATGGTAATTGCAGATCAATGCGCAGTTTATGCAAATATGATTTTTAACGATTCAGCAAATTATCCTGGCAGCACATTGTTACTTGGTGCAATATTTTTTGCTTTTCAAATATATGGTGACTTTTCTGGCTATTCAGATATTGCATTAGGCACTGCCAAACTATTTGGAATTAACCTCTTACGCAACTTCGCTTATCCTTATTTTTCACGCGATATTGCAGAGTTTTGGCGCAGATGGCACATATCGTTATCTTCATGGTTTAGAGACTACTTATACATTCCTCTTGGAGGCAGCAGACAAAGCATGGCTATTAAAGTGCGGAACACCTTCATCATATTTATTGTAAGTGGATTTTGGCACGGAGCCAATTGGACCTTTATTGTTTGGGGAGCCATAAATGCATTGTTTATACTGCCATCAATAATCAGAAAAACGAACAGAACTAATCTTGGTATTGTGGCAGAAGGCAAGTTATTACCTTCAATTAAAGAAACATTTGCTATACTTTCCACCTTTGCAATCACCGTTTTAGCCTGGATATTTTTTAGAGCCGAAAATCTATCCCATGCAGGAAACTACATCAGTAAAATATGCTCCAAGTCATTATTTGAAAAAAGCGAAATTGTAAAAACAGGACAATTTACTACAACAGCTTTATTAATTGGATTATTTATTATAATTGAATGGAATGGCAGAGCTAACAATTACGCAATTGAAAACATAGTGAAATACAAAAAACGGATTGTTAGATGGCTAATCTATGCTGGCATTATCGGTCTAATAGGTTTGTATATGCCGGCACATAGTACACCTTTCATTTACTTTCAATTTTAAATTAAAAAAATGAGAAAGTTTATTCAATCAATACTATTATTTTTCCCGTTTATTATCACGGTTTACATTGTATGTATTTTTGTAGCTGGAACATTTTTCCCTTCTCAGCTTAAACCAAATATTAATTACCGTATTTGCTCGTATGGACACATGTTTTCGAGATTACAAGCAGCTGAAACAATTCAAGATGTAGATATCCTGTTCCTTGGTTCGTCTCATGCTTATAGAGGTTTCGATACCAGAATTTATAGTGAACATCATCTTAAAACATTTAATCTAGGTTCAAGCTCTCAAACGCCAATTCAAACAAAATTACTTTTAAGCAGATACTTAAATAATATCAACCCTAAAACAATTATTTATGAGGTATTCCCAGAAACATTTACAATGGATGGTGTAGAATCATCGGTTGATATTATTGCAAATGACAAAAACGACATAGCGTCAATTAAAATGGCAATTACTATTAACAATATTAACACTTACAATACCTTAATCTATGGATTTACAGTTGACTTGCTGAATTTAAATAAAAATATACAGGAAGCAACAAAAAAGGATAACGACACTTATATTCCAGGAGGATTTGTTGAAAAAGAAATGCAATACTATACGCCTGTTGCAATTGATACCCAAAGATGGATTTACAATGAAAAACAATTGGTAGCATTTGAAGAGATTTTAGCAATTTTAAAGTCGGCAAATATTAATGTTATTCTTGTTTATGCACCTATTACATCAACCTATTACAATTCAATATTAAACAATGAAGCATTCGACAAGAAAATGATACAGATGGGTGAATATTATAATTTTAATAAAATATTAACACTTAATGATACTTTACACTTTTATGATGAACATCATCTAAATCAAACTGGAGTTGAATTATTTAACAACAAACTGCTTGAAATAATTAAAAAGTAACATTGTTGCTATAATTATCGCGAACTTTGCATTAATTTAGCTTTACAATTTAAACACCAAAATAAATACAATGGAAGATCCAACAGCAAATAAAATTACTATTAGCACTTCAATCGCATTACCAATTGAAAATGTTTGGAGATACTGGACCGAACCACACCATATTATGCAATGGTGCCAAGCTTCATTAGACTAGCATGCGCCTTTTGCCGATAACAATTTAATTGAAGGCGGTTCGTTTACTACAACTATGGCTGCAAAAGATGGCACTGTAAGCTTTGATTTCGTCGGCATTTATACTAAAATAATTCATCATGAACTTATCGAATACAGACTTGCTGATGGCAGAATGGTGTCTATTGCATTTAATACAAATGGCAAAGAAGTAACACTTGTTAAAACGTTTGAACCAGAAAGCGAAAACCTTCTCGAAATACAGGAAGCTGGCTGGCAAGCTATTTTAGATAGCTTTAAAATACATGCCGAACAGCAATAGAAATCACCTTGCCTATCTAAAGCTTATCTAATCCGAATTCAGGAACTTTTTCTACAATATGCCTGTTTTAGAATTTCGTCAATTTATGCATTACTTACACGTTTGATGATATTTATCATTTGTGAAATCAAATTTCATCTTTATAATTGCTGTGTGACAAAAGTAACAACGAGGCTAGAATTTAAATCTCACCTTTGTATTAATAAATTATAAACCATGTTGAAAGTAGAACAAATTTATACCGGATGCCTAGCACAAGGTGCATATTATATTGAAAGCAACGGAGAAGCTGCCATAATTGATCCATTGCGCGAAGTTCAACCATATATTGATATGGCTAATGAACGTGGAAGTAAAATTAAATACATTTTCGAAACACATTTTCATGCAGACTTCGTTTCTGGACATATTGACTTGGCTAAAAAAACAGGAGCTGAAATTGTTTATGGCCCAACCAATATGGAAACCGGATTTAAAGCCACAATTGGTCAAGATGGTCAAATTTTTAATCTAGGCAAGGCTAAAATAAAGTTATTGCATACGCCTGGTCACACTATGGAAAGCAGTTGTTTCCTGCTAATTGACGAAAGTGGCAAGGAAACTTCATTGTTTACAGGCGACACACTGTTTATTGGTGATGTGGGTAGGCCTGACCTTGCCCAACATGTTATAGCAGATTTAACGCAAGAAAAATTAGCAGCACATTTATATGACTCGCTGCAAACTAAAATATTACCGCTAAGCGATGATTTGATTATTTATCCTGCTCATGGCGCAGGAAGTGCTTGTGGTAAAAACTTAAGTAAAGAAACATCAGATACACTTGGTAATCAGAAAAAAACAAATTCCGCTTTAAGATTAGGCCTAACAAAAGACCAATTTATTGCAGAATTATTAAATGGATTAACACCACCTCCAGCATACTTTCCCAAAAATGTATTGATGAATATCCAAGGTTATGACGCTATTGATGATGTAATTGCACGCGGAAATAAGGCATTATCACCTAACGAATTCGAATTATTGGCAAATGAAACCCATGCTGTTATTCTTGATACACGTGTTGCCCCAAAATTTAGCAAAGCATTTATCCCAAATTCAATTAATATTGGAACCAACGGAGCCTTTGCCGTATGGGTTGGCACACTTATTTCTGATATTAAACAAACAATATTACTTGTAACAGAACCTGGCCGCGAACAAGAAGCTGTAATTCGATTAGCCCGTGTAGGTTACGATAATGCTATTGGATATTTAGATGGTGGAATCGATGCCTGGTTTAAAGCTGGAAAAGATGTAGATAGCATTCCTACCGTAACTGCAACAGAATTTGCGTCCATAGCAGCTGCTAATCCAGAAATTAATATACTTGATGTGCGTAAATTAAGTGAATATAATTCGGAACATATTGTAAATGCAATTAATACACCACTCGATTACATTAACAATAGTATGTCGAAAATCGACAAAAATAAAACCTACTATGTTCACTGCGCAGGTGGTTACCGATCAATGATATTTGCTTCCATACTTAAAGCCAGAGGTTATAATAATTTAATTGATGTAGATGGCGGATTTTCAGCTATAAAATCATCAGGCGAATTTACTATTACCGATTATGTTTGCCCAAGCACAATGTTATAAATGATAAAACTTAAAAAGCATCTTCCAACTATCATTGGAATTGTTGTAGGCGCAATTGCAGGCTACTACTATTACGATTATAAATCGTGCGCAGGTGGCACTTGTCTAATTACTGCTAAACCAACTATTACTATTTTATATGGTGCGCTGCTTGGCGGACTAATATTTAATTCCTTTCAAACAAATAAATCAAAATGAGTAAATTTAAAACCATTATCGACGTAAGAACACCTGCAGAATTCATGGGTGGCAACGTAGTAAACAATATTAATATCCAGTTATAGGAAATTCCAGAAAAACTACGAGCAATTAAAAATATGCCTCAGCCAATAATACTATGTCGCGCATCGGGAAACAGGAGTGGACAAGCATCTGCCTATTTAAAGCAATTTGGTATAGATTGTGAAAATGGTGGCAGTTATCTGAATGTAAATGCATTGGTTTAGTTTTAATGTGCAAATTATTCCTTAGGTAAGGTCAAATTTCCTGTCTCTACAGAAAATTCAAACTAATTATAAAAGTGTTGTATGTATAAAACTTAATTTTATTACCAAATTTAGTGCATAAGACATGCCAAATGAATAGCATCGTCAATACAATCAATAAACTGGAACCACTGCAACCAGAAGACTTTGAGGTTATTACCAATTTGCTGAAGCAAGCAAATAAGAAAATGCTAAAGAAAGGGGATTATATTTTTACTAAAGGTGATACGCCTCCAATTTCAGTATATGTAAAATCTGGCTTGCTGCGCCATTTTGTTGCCGATAATAACAGGAACGAAAAAATAATTCAATTTTTTATGGAGTGGCCTTTTTTGATGATTGCGACAGCTATGTAAATAATAAACCAATCGACTATTACATATAAGCAATTGAAGAAACTGAAATCATTTATTTTTATCTTGATGAACTAAAAGAAGCTGCTGAAAATTCAACATTAATTAAACGTGTTTGTAATAAAATAATGTCTTCTTTCCTAAAAAATCATCAGGAGCATATTACAATACTCATGAAGTATAATCCCGAAGAACGATACAAGTATTTGATTGCAAATAAACCCGATTTGTTTAAACGTATATCGGTAACGCATATAGCCCAATTTTTAGACATGTCGCGCGAAACGTTGAGCAGAATGAGAGCAAAGGTTGTTGAGCAGAATATTTTGTGATTTTAATCACACCACTCGCATGCTTCATATTATACATTTGACCCAAATTTAAACCACGCACAATGGCTGAAGTTAATATCTACAGGGCATTTAAACTTGGCAAGGAAGTTTTCCAGTCTTTACTTGTAAACGACAATACGTTTAAAATGGATTGGTGGCTCGAAAAGAGCGGTGGCGTTCCGCGACACATTCATTATTATTTGGATAAACATTTCGAGGTGCCGCAAGGACCCGTATCTTTTTTAGTTGATGGAAAGAAATTACTAAAAAACACAGGTGAAACCCTTATTGTACCTAAAGGCATAAAACATGGTATTAAAAATGAAAGTAGTAATAAAATTAATGTTCGTGTAATTTACGCACCTGAAGTAGATGTAATAAAAATGTTTAAAATTATTGCTTGTCTCAATGAAAAAAACCCTGGCAGTTCATCAAATATGATTAAATATTTCTATTTATATCCCCGCCTAGGATTAAAATCTTTTTCGGAGATGCCATCCAAATCAGTTATGTCATTTATGCATGGAGTACTAAATTTTATTGGCTTCTTTGCAGGCTGGAAAAAACTAATATCAGATATTCGTCCTCGAATTAATTAAACTTAAAATTGTATCCCGATTGAGCATAAAATGGAAATAATGACGTTGTTTTAAAATCTTGCGCAACCACCTTTCCTGCTTTTACATAAATAGCACTTTGCTTAATACTAATTCCAGTTTGAAATCCGTAATAAAAATTACCCTCAGTTGCAGGCTCATACCAGCCGTCCTGCGCCAATGAATATACCTCCAAATAGGATTCACCGTTTTTAACATGCGTTACTATTGCTTTATCAAACCCAAACTCGGCATTTACCATCCATTTTTGCTTGTAATATCCAATTTAAACAGAGAAGGTAATGTTTAATTTAAAACATGCACAACCAAATAAGTGCGTTTACCTATGATAAAAAATAAATAACTACTTTTATACGCATGAAAATTCGATTAACAACATTGCTTTTTTTTCTAACTATTGAATTTGCTGTAAAAGCACAATTAACGGAACCAACCGAAATATGGGATAGCATAAAGGAAAATGCTACTCCAATTGTTGCGCCAGAATTTGCAGCCAATTTTGGCTCACCTTATCGAATGCAGGTTTCAGCATATGGTTGGGAAGATGGACTTCAAATGTCTGCCGACGGCCTTAATTTATATACTTTGTATGCGCCAGCCGATTTGCTTTCATGGTTTACTTATATCAACACAAACATTGCACTGCCAATTTGCGAAACACTAGGTAATACTGAATTTATTCGCCCTTATGCCGAAACTTTTGGTATGGATATGGCTTTTAATTTTTTTGGCTGCGATTCTGGCATAAATCTCGACATATTATACGCCCACAGAGATAATATTAATGATGAATTTGAGAACTGGATATTATCCGACATAGCTAGACCAGGAACAATTGAAGGTGGTCCGTTCCCAGTGCAATCAACAACAAATGCTAATAATGTAGATCATTTTCTTTTTACTGGATCAGGTGATATTTGGATGATTAATTACACTTCCGTAAATCCTTCTGATATTGAATCTGCTATGCTTTTGCCTGAACCTATTAATTCTTCAACAGGCGAATTTATTGCCGACAACCCCGTAATGCGCCGATTTAATGATTCCGATACATTATTATTAGTGTATGAAAAATATGTAATTGGAGCCGAGCGCGATTTTATGTATACCTTAAGTTTCGATGATGGGGAAACATGGGATGAGCCAATAGTTATGACTTCAATTACTGCTGCTGCTGGCCATATTGAACATCCACAATTGCATGAAAACACAGAAGGCTCTTGGCTTTATTATTCCAGAAATTATGATATCTATCGAATGAAACAATCCATTCCAAATAATTGGGATAGCTGGGTTGATGAAGAATTAATTATTTCAAAAGGAAATGCGCTTGTTATAGGCGAGCCGTCCATTGCAAAAAATGGTGATATCGCATTTCTGCTAGGCTATGAAAATACTGGGAATCTTGATGATAGGTTTGATCTTGACCCGTGGTATGTAAGAAATTTATTTCCGGATAATATTACTTCACAACACAAGAATACCAATTTAACTTGTGTTCCCAATCCAGCAACAAATTACATTACAATAAATTTTGATACTAATATTGAACCAACATCACTAAGTATATTTAGCATCGAAGGTCAATTATGTTTACTAATTTCAAATCCCAATAATTATCAAAAAATCGATGTAAATAATTTACATCCTGGACTTTATGTTTTGGAAATAATAAATGCTTTTGGAGCAAAAGGCAATACTCATTTTATAATAAATTAATTATAAAATTACACCTATTTAGTTTTAATGCACCATAAATAATAGTGTAATAAATATTAAAAAAATATTCCAATTTCAATAGGGTCGGCCTATTATTCATAACATATCCAAATAATAATTAATAATTTTAATGTGACATTTGTGACACAATAGTAACTTATTTATGACTAAAATTGCTGCATAAATTAACAACATGAAAAAATGGATTGTAAGTTTATTAAGTATCACAATAATTTTAATTAAAACTAATGCTCAATCTCCTTTTGAATATGCGCTGCAAATTGACAGTATTGCCATCTCCGGCATACCAGGCCTGCACGCATATGCATTTGCAGTTGCTAATGATAAATGGTTGATTGTTGGAGGTCGAAAAGACGGACTGCATGCTCGTCAACCCTTTGCATCTTTTCTTGAAACGGACAATAACACCGATATCTATGTAATTGATATACAAACTCAACAATTTTGGTCTGCTTCAGTAAATACATTACCAACCAATATAAAAGAACAATTGCAATCAACAAACACAAATTTTTATCAAGATGGCGACACCTTAGTTATTATTGGCGGTTATGCTTATGCCGCAAGTGTAGCGGGCCATATCACTTTACCATATTTAACAACGATTCAAGTTTCATCAGTTATTAATGCTATAATATCAGGTAGTGATATCACACCGTATTTTAAGCAAATTAATGATGATTTATTTGCAGTTACAGGAGGTGAGCTAGGCAAAATTGGCAATACTTATTATTTAGTTGGCGGGCAGCGATTTGATGGACAATATAATCCTATGGGACACCCAACCTACGTGCAATCGTATACGAATGCGATTCAAAAATTTAAATTAAATAATACTGGAACAGAACTTGATTATAGTGATTATATTAAGATAACTGATCCCATTCATTTGCACAGGAGAGATTATAATTTATTGCCTCAAATTTTTACAGATGGCACAGAAGGATACACTATTTCTTCAGGTGTATTCCAAGAATTGGTTGATTTGCCCTTTTTATATCCTGTTGATATAAACGTTGCAGGATACACTCCCAAAACTGATTTTAATCAATATTTGAGCAATTACCATACTGCTCATGCAACTTTATACGACAGCATTGAAAATAAAATGCATGCTCTTTTTTTTGGAGGGATAAGCCAATATTACTATGCTGATGGGGCGCTTTTTCAAGACGACAATGTTCCATTCGTTAAAACAATAAGTGGCGTAACACGTTTCAGTGACGGCAGCTTGGTTGAATACGCATTCCCACTCGAAATGCCCGGATTTAGAGGCACCAGTGCAGAATTTATTATTAATCGCGACTTCACAACCAATAATGCGGAAATAATTCAATTGAATAAGGTTGGTCTCGACACAATTATTATAGGTCATATTTTTGGTGGTATTAACAGTCCGTTATTAAATCCATTTTCCACAAATCAAACTAATACTACTTATGCTGATAATACAATATTCGTAGTTAAATTGGTAAAATCAGATGCTACTGGCATCGAAAAAATTAACGTGAAAAATCCTTACGAATTGAGCATTTATCCAAATCCAACAACCTCAGCGTTTACACTATCTTTTGCAACAAATGAAATAGTGGCAGCAAGGTATTTTATTACAAATGTAAAAGGTGAATTAATACAATCAGATACGATTCCTGTATATAATATTGGTAATGTAAAACATGTCGTTAAACTAGATTCCAAATTCATATACCAAAACCTTTTAATTACCGTTGTGTTAGACAATACTTACTACTTAACAAAAACGCTAGTAATGGAATGAGCTAAATAACGTTAAATCTCATCTTTCCGTTCTAGAATGATGTTACAGAAACGAACATCGATTATTTGATTTTGAAACACATGGCAATTGTTGTTATCTTTACAAAATGCCAAAATCTAAAATACCAAAATTAAGCGATGCTGAACAAGTTGATGCGTTTATGCAAGCATTAGTACACCCATTAAAAGATGTAGTAGCACTATTGCGTACTGAAATAAAAAACGCTAATACTTCACTTAAAGAGCACATAAAGTGGAATGCCCCAAGCTATTTCACTCATTTAGATTTAATTACGTTCAACCTGAAATCGAACAATACCATACTGTTGATTCTTCATAATATTGCCTGCACTAAAATTAATTCTGAACTCCTAGAAGGCGATTACACTGATCGCAGAATTATATATTTTAAAGACACTGAAGAAGTGGCAACCGCAAAAAACGAACTCGTACGCATTATTAATGAGTATGTGAAATTAACTGAGGCTTAAGCAATAAAGCCTAACCTATCATTTTCAGCTACTACTTCATTGAAAGTTAAATTACTCAGCTTTATTGAAATACACTTTTCATTGCAACCCATTTGTAAAATAGCATAATACAATCAGGATATGAAATCAGTGCGGAGTAATCTATTAAACGATATTTCCATTGCTTCAACAAATGCGTTACTTGAACAATTAATTAATGAAACAGAAATATTAAAACTATCTCAGGCTTGTATTTTGGCAAATAACTATAAAACTTTTATGCAGCAATATCCTCATTAAGCCTAGTTCATTGCATGAATGGTAGCCAAAATATAATCTCGCACTTAAATACAAATGCAAGCTACATATTGTAGCATTTTCAGGTAATCTTTACCGCGCTGCTTTTCAGGATGCCGTACTAGGTTCAAATTTTGCCCAAAAAATGAACTTAATCTCCAACTACCGACAGGTTTTATGCGTCAACTTTTCGTGGTATAGCGAAATAAGTCTCAACGACCCAATATTTGAAGCCGCAAAAAGCAATTGACTCAAATTAACCCTCTTATATTTGTGTTCATTCCCCTTTTTAGCGCTTTTGCTGCATAAACACCAACAAAATAACCCGTTTTTGCAATTTCCATGATTTTTACACCCTTTCTGCCTATTCTAATAAAAATCCTGCTCCCACTTTTTAACCTGACCAAATATTCAATTGATAAAGCCTTGCTGAGCAAGGCATTCAAGCACTTTCTTTCACTTCCCTGCAATTACCCGTTTTGGAACCATAGATGGCATATTCGTTAAGGTGAATGCCTATAAGGAAGTTGGACCCATTAAGCGCCAACCCAAATAATCTATTAAATTTTACTTCAAACTGCTAATAATTCACGTTCTGGCGGACAACTATTGCCAAATATCGTTTAATGCTAAAAACTGGGGCAATATATCCATAGTAAGCGACTAAACACCTTGCTTTAATACAAAAGGATTAATTCTAGCCCCCTTATAAAACATAAGTTGTACGCGCTTTCAGTAAAATTCACTATATTTGAGATATCTTCAACATAATTCCCTTAAAAAATTAAATATAACTATCCCACAAATGAAATTACATATTACATACGACATAAACCTTTGTTGCAAAATTGTTTTGCAGGACCATTTGGATAAGCTCCTATTACCTTATAGTATTAATGGTTTAGGTGAAGTAGAAATAAGTGGTACGCTGCCTCAAGCCAAATACAGTGAATTGGAAATATCATTAAAAAAATACGGAATTGAAATAATTGACAACCCCAAAAATGTTTTTACACAAAAAATTAAAGATGCCATTGTTGAAATGGTTTATCTAGAAAAAGCGCTACCAACCACAAAAATTTCTGCACATCTCGCCAAAAAACTAAATAAAAGTTACGGCTATATTTCAGGAATTTTTTCAGAGGTAACTTTTACATCCATACAAAGTTTTATTATGCTTCAAAAAATAGAGCGAGCAAAACAAGAAATTATAATTGGCAAAGAAACGCTTACACAAATAGCATGGAACTTAAACTTCAGCAGCGTGGCACACTTATCAAATGGGTTTAAAAGTATTACAGGATTAACGCCAACAGCATTCCAGCGAATAATAAAAAAGAGAAGCGAAAATAATTTTACTTCGCAAGAAATAAACAATTAAACAAACCGAAATAAAAATGAATCACGACGCACTTCACATACTGCTTGCCGATGATGATGCTGATGACCGTCTTTTTTTTAAAGACGCCATCGAAGAAGTAAAAGTAAAAACTGTTGTCACTATGGTTAACGATGGTGTGGAATTAATGGAATACCTACTTAAACCCGAAATACAATTACCTAATCTTGTTTTCCTTGACCTTAACATGCCACGCAAAAGCGGTATGGAATGTTTAAAAGAAATAAGAAGCAACAACAGGCTGAAAGATCTTTCTATTGCTATTTATTCCACATCAGCTTTAGAAAAAGACATTGAAGAAACATTTATTAAAGGAGCAAACATATACATTAGGAAACCAAGTGACTTTGAAGATTTAAAAACCATTTTAGCGAAAGTAATTACAATTAATTGGCAATATCATACATCTGGTTTGAACAAAGAAAATTTTGTATTGAACATTCAATAGTAACATTGTTTTTAACCCAATTTTACGAATAGACATTAGGCAATCAACCAAACTATTAATTTAGTTGGGTTTAACCTAATTAGTAAACAATTGGAAAAGAGCTTGTTATTTGCAGTAAACATTTGGATTTACACCTTCCTTCCATTGCTTAATCTGGGTTTAACTTAAATAGCTAACAATTGGAAAATAACATGTTATTGGGTTGAAGACCTAATATTATTACAAACTATAAGATGTTTTAACTTCCATTGCTAATTCCGGGTTTAAGTAAAGTGATCTTGAAGTGATTAATATGTTTTAAAATCGCAAAATAAGCCTTTTGCCCTTGCCGAAGGCACAGCCCAATTCGGAAGCCAAATTTGACATTTTGCAACAATGCATTGTAAATTATTGGCGACTTATTCCTTCATTGATTGTGAGTGGTATGCAAATATTCCTTGAGCTCATTGGGCCTTCTTGCTGTTTATTAGGCATTTTGGTCCGTCAACACTTTTGTTTAAGGCTATCCCAATAGAACATCTACCGATTACTTCTCCTTATATTTTAGCATATATATACATCCGATTCAAAAAACCTATACCTTTGTGTACAACTAAAAGTTCAGGAAATGAATACAGTGCTTTTATTAGCAATGCCTAGTGGTATGGAATGGATAATCATCATCTTAGCAATCTTATTACTCTTCGGAGGAAAAAAAATACCAGAACTGATGCGTGGTGTCGGAAAAGGTATTCGCGAATTCAACGATGCTAAAAACAACGTGAGCCGCGAAATCCGCGAAGGTATGGACGAACCCAAGAAATCTGAAGAGAAATAAATTCTTACCTCTTTAAATGCATTCTGGTCTCGGTTCTATGTTACTTACTGGATTAAAAAATATCCAGGAAGAAATGCGTGCAGGTAATACAACTTGCAGGCAGATAGTAAACCATTATTTACAAGTTAACCGCGAAAAACAACATCTAAACGCATTTCTTGAAATCTTCGAAGAAGATGCGCTAACGCAAGCTGAATCCATCGATAACCGCTTAAAATCTGGCCAAGCTGTCGGGAAATTATTCGGGATGGTTATTGGTGTTAAAGATGTAATAGCTATTAAAGGCAAACGTCTAACCGCTTCCTCCAAAATTCTCGACGATTTTCATTCGCTTTATAATGCAACTGTAATTGAACGTTTACTAGCTGAAGATGCAATAATAATCGGTCGCTGCAATTGCGATGAGTTCGCCATGGGGTCTTCGAACGAAAACTCTGCATTTGGTCCCGTACTTAACGACATTGATAATAACCGCGTTTCTGGCGGCAGTTCTGGAGGTTCGGCAGTAGCCGTTCAAGCCGGACTTTGCATGGCAAGTCTTGGCTCAGAAACTGGTGGAAGTATTCGTCAACCCTCATCTTTTTGCGGAAATATTGGTTTTAAACCCACTTACGGCAGACTTTCACGTTATGGACTAATTGCTTTTGCTTCATCGTTCGACCAAATTGGGCCAATTACCAATAATGTTGAAGATATGGCATTAATGATGGAAGCTATGGCAGGAGCCGATCCTAGCGACGCTACCTCATCTAAGCACAAGCCTGAAGCCTATTCCGAAAACCTTCAACTCAACAAAAAACTAAAAATCGCTTACTACCCACAAACACTCGACAATCCTAAAATCGACAGCGAAATTAGTAAGGCAATGTATACGCTAATCGACAAGTTGCGCGCAGATGGCCATGTGGTTGAAGCACAAGACTTGAAATTTCTCGATTACCTTGTTCCTACGTATTATGTTTTAACAACCGCAGAAGCGTCCTCTAATCTGAGTCGTTTTTCTGGTATACATTACGGTTTTCGTGACAAGGATGCGAGCGATATGGAGAGCGTAATTAAGCGTTCTCGGTCAAAAGGATTCGGTAAAGAAGTGCAGCGCAGAATTATACTTGGAACCTTTGTTTTAAGCTCAGGATATTACGACGCTTATTATACTAAAGCACAAAAAGTTCGACGTATTATTCGCGATGATACAGCCAAAACACTTAACAAGTACGACCTCATTCTACTACCAACCACGCCAACTACAGCGTTTAAACTCGGCGAAAAAACAACCGACCCCATCGAAATGTATTTGGCCGATATTTTTACCGTGCAAGCAAATATTACAGGCATGCCGGCAATCAATGTCCCTTTATTTAGACACAGCAATGGAATGCCATTTGGAGCCCAATTAATGGGCAATTACTACAGTGAGCACTTGTTGCTTTCTGTGACAGACCACTTTTTAAAAAATTATTAAAATTTTGGTGTTGATAATGAATTTTGTGTGTCTGCATGCAATAATTCGGTAATTTTATAGTTTTATAGATTATTCAGCAACCAAACAGTAAAACAAGGGGGGAACTAACTAATGTACTACATCAGAATTACCGTATTATGCCTATTGCTAGGGGGAATAGCAAATGCACAAGTCTCTAATTCTAGCCTTACTTCTAACTCGGGGAATGAGCTCAACAGCCCAGACCCAAGTATCGATGTAATCGACAGTCTTTTTGAATCTTATTTTTCAACAAATCCAGCGTGGGCTTTCGACGAGAAAGATTACGATTTGTATGGCTATGTCAGCACTGATACGCCACGCTTTACGCCTGAAGTATTTGCCGAGCGAATCAGCAAACTCAACTCTCCGATTCCTTATACTTACAATAAGTCAGTGCAGGGGTTTCTAGACTTGTATTGCAACCGCCGTCGCACACAGGTTTCAAATATGTTAGGGCTTAGCCAAACCTATTTCCCAATGTTCGAAGCTGAACTGGATAGAAAAAATATGCCTATTGAACTGAAATACCTTGCAATTATCGAATCAGCACTTAATACGCATGCTGTTTCTAAAGCAGGCGCTACTGGTTTATGGCAATTTATGAACGGAACTGGGAAACTAATGGGCTTGCGCATTGATTCATATGTTGATGAACGTCGCGACCCATACATGGCTACAGTAGCTGCCGTAGCCTATCTCGAAGACTTATATGGTATTTATAATGATTGGTTTCTAGCCATAGCTGCTTATAATTGCGGACCAGGAAATGTGAATAAAGCATTACGTAAAGTAAGCGGTGGTGATAAAACATTTTGGGATATAGAAGCATTTTTACCTAAAGAAACGCGGGGATATGTACCTGCATTTATTGCTGCAACATATGTTTTCGAATATCATAAAGAACACAATATTCGTCCATCTAAATTTGATTACGATTTCAGCATGATGGACACGTTGATGATAACACATAAAATGACTATCGATCAATTAGCGCCTTATGTAGGTTTATCTGCTGAAGAAATTGCACTAAATAACCCAGCGCTGAAAACTAAAACCATTCCAGGTTCACCATATCCTTATCCGCTGCGTTTACCGATGAAAGCAGTTGCAACTTTTTATGCAAATAAGGATGCCCTTTATGCTTCGTTAGATCAAAAAGAAAGTCAACAATTAGCTACATTGGCTAAAAATGTTGCTGCAGTAAATGCTGCAAAAACGAAAACGACTGCTGCAAAAACAATTGATAATAATACAACAACCACTGCTGCAACTAAAAAGGAAATCACTAATCCCGACGATCCAGTTATCGTTAGCTACACGGTAAAAAAAGGTGATAACCTTGGTTATATTTCCGATTGGTTCGATTGCACCGTTGCTGATATTAAATCATGGAATAAGCTAAGTTCTACTAAAATTGTTTCAGGACAAAAATTAAAAATTACTGTTCCTGCTAAACATGAGGAGCAATACGCAACAATCAACGGCATGACGCTGGCTGAAAAACAAAAAATTACTGATATTAAACTCATCAGCTCAGCCCCAGCCGAGAAAAAAGAACCAAGCAGCGATGTAATCTATTACACAGTAAAATCCGGGGATACCCTTTGGGGAATTTCACAAAAATATCCTGATAATAGTGTCGACAAAATACGCGAGCTCAATGGACTTGCTAAAAACGAAACGTTAAAAACTGGGACAAAAATTAAACTCGTAAATAAATAAATCCGAACGCAATCCTATTCAAAAAGCTGCCAAATTATGGCAGCTTTTTTTATCCCAAATTAATCAATAGACATTAGCAAATCAGCGAAATTATCAATTTATTTGGGTTTAACTTGATTAGCAAACAATTTGAAAAGAGCATGTTACAGGCTTGGAACATTTGATGCTATTAAAAAATATAAAATGGTAGTATTTCCTTTGCTTAGTCTGGGTTATCGCTTTTAATACTCCATAATTGAACCAATTGTGACATCCTGTTCAAAACATACCCAATCTCCTAATCTAAAAATCAAATATTTCAATCCAAATTGCATATTTATTCAGCTAAACTTTACCAATTCTGTGACATAATAACTGCGCCATCACCAACTTGGTAACCATACCCAGCTTGGTGATATTAATGCAACCCACCATGCTGCACAAAACCCCAACCCCAGCCGCGTGACATTATTGTAATAGCACAGTTGTCCACCCCACCCACCCCAGCAGGGTGACATTATTGTAAAGCACAATAGTATCACCCCACCAACCCCAGCGGGGTGACATTATTGTAATAGCACAATAGTCCACCCCACCAACCCCAGCGGGGTGACATTATTGTAAAGCACAATAGTATCCCCCCGCCAACCCCAGCAGGGTGACAAAATTGTAATAGCACAATAGTCCACCCCTCCAACCCCAGCGGGGTGACATTATTGTAAAGCACAATAGTATCACCCCTCCAACCCCAGCGGGGTGACATTATTGTACTCAGAGCGCCATCCAACACTCATTTTTTTATGCTCCCCACACATTTTATTCATTGCACTTGATTAATTTTGGAGCGTCATTTTTTATAGCAACCAACTCATATGCGCAACAACATATCCCTTTGGCTCATTATATTCTGCTTTACATTACAGAGCCCACTCAACGCCCAAAATTCTGTTCATTTCGATAAATCAGTTATCGATTCCATTCTGGAAACTTTCAATCAAAGCACAAGACTTCCTGGTTACGCACTATGCATCGTCCATAAAGGAGAGGTTATATATACCGCCGAACGAGGAAAAGCATCCATAACCGATAACATTAAAATAACACAAACAACCCAATTCAACATCGGCTCGCTAACAAAGCAATTTACTGGCGCTTCAATTTTATTACTTGCCGAAGCCGGTAAATTATCACTCACCGACGACATCCATAAATATATTAGCGAACTACCGGACTATGGTTATCCTATTACAATTCAACAATTATTAAATCACACTTCCGGCATCCGTGATCATGTAGAATTGGCAACTTTAATGTCAGCAGAAAAAAATGAATTAAACACTTTTGCTGAAATGTTAGCATGGCAAAAAAAATACCCCAATTTAAATGCACCTCCTAGCACCTATTTTGCCTATTCACACACTGGATACATGTTATTAGCATTAATTATAGAACGTGTTGCTGGAATGAGCTATACACAATATTTACAAACTAATATATTTACTCCTCTTGGTATGCTCAATACTTATGTGGAAGAAGGTAAAACAAACATCTTACGTGATGGTTCCACGCATTATGAATTGAATAATTCAAATAGCAAAGCAAAAAAAGCAGAAGCATATATTAGTCCATTAGGTGCAAGCGGAATTATTTCAACGAGTGCCGATTTAGCAAAATGGGATAATAATTTTATTAATAATAAACTTGGAATAGGCAGCAAGTCTTTTATCGCTAACATGGAGAAGTCAGGGGCGTTAAATAATGGAACTGATGTGCATTACAGTGCCGGCTTGCTAATTAAAACATATCGACATAAACCGATTGCAGAACATAGTGGCGGACAAGGAGAATACTTAAATCTTTATCGTCGATTTTTAGATGAAGACCTTTCTATAATAGTGTGCATGAACTCATACCTAATTTCTCCATTCGAAATATGTGATGCTATTTCAAATAACATTATGGATTATAAATCCACTCATTGGCTAATTCAAAAAAGTGTTGCAGATTCTGTATTACAAAAAATTGAAGGTGTTTACGCAGCTGAGAATAATTTGGTGAGATATGTTTATCGCCAAAAAGAAAATCTTTATATTGCCCGAATTTATGATGAAGATACTACTGCATATCCTTTAAATTATACTGGCATTACTGCAGATGGCGGATATGCATTTGCAGATTCACTGGGCTCATCTGTAGTATTTATATTAACAGAAAATAAAGTTGAAGGTTTAAAGTGGGATGGCGGAACTTATTTTGTTTGTGATAGATATTATGCAAAAGAAAATACCGACACCCAACCAAATTTATATCAATTTGCTGGCAAATATTATAGCGAAGCACTAGATAAAAAAGTACGAATTCAATATTTTTCAAAAAAAGATGAACTTACTATACATCCATTTCCTTTCATTTCTTACAATTTAATTAGTAAAGGCGGCAGTATATATGTAGTGGAAGACCAACCTTATATTGTTAACTTTAACAAGAATGAATTCACTATAGGTAACGATTGGGTATTTAATATAAAATACACAAAAAAAGTAAAGCTAGAAAAAGTTAAAAAAGAAAGAAAGGGATTATTTAATTGGTTTAAATAGTTTATAAATTTAATCAATGAAATTCAATTTCCTGCTTGTATTTATTTGTTTCACTGTATCAACAAATGCACAATTTGAAACAAATATTACTTCCAGTCAACTTGACACCATAATATTTAAAGCAGGTCAACAATCAACGCACCCAGGTGCAGCAGTTATTATTCTTAAAGATGACTCTATTGTTTATTTCAACGCAACTGGTTTAGCAAACATCAAGCATAGTAAACCAATTGAACTACAAACCCAATTTAATATAGGTTCAGTTACCAAAATGTTTACTGCAACTGCAATTTTATTGTTAGAAGAATCTGGTAAATTAAATAGAAACGATGACATTCGGAAATATATCCTCGAAGCCCCAATAACCGAAAAGGTAATTACCATAAATAATTTACTTAGTCATACCGCAGGCATTCGAACACATTTTGAACTGGCACAATTCCTATTTAATTATAAAAAGAAACTCGCCTATTTCCCACTCATGATTAATTACATTAACGATTATAATGAATTAAGTTTTGAAACTGGCGAAAACTTTGCTTACAGCAATACTGGCTATATGTTATTGGCAATGATAATTGAAAAAGCAAGCGGACAAACATATAGCGAATATATTACCGAAAATATTTTTATTCCATTGGGTATGCACAATACCTACGTTTCGGCTGGCAAAGTTAAATATCTAAATGATGGAACAGCGAGTTACCGTATTAAAGATAACGGTAAAACTAAAAAGCCGTATTTCTATATTGATGCAACTGGCGCAACTGGGATTAATAGCACATTATACGATATTTTTTTATGGGATAAAAATTTCTACAACAACAAATTAGGGAAAGGAAGTGCAAATTTAATTGATGCATTCACAACCTCTTTTACATTAAACAATGGCACATCTGTTCACTATGGCTGTGGCGTAATATTAAAAAAATATCGATTAAAATTAGTAGCTGAACATTCTGGTGGATGGGGTGAATATCTTTTTCAATACCGAAGATTTCCAGATGAACATATTTCAATCCTTGCTTGGAATAATGCTAGCAATTACTCCCCATTTGTAACAGTCGACAAAATAAGTAACGCGATATTTAATTTTGGTGACGATGTTCATCAAAACATAGATATTCTTCCAGCGTTTAATCAGGTATTGCTTACAGGAACTTATATTACTGCAAATAATTTTATAAGAGAAGTAAAGCTCATTAACGATACGCTAGTATTGCAGTTACCATTAAATCAAAGCAGTAGACATCATCCCTTAATATTTACAGGACCTGTTAACGATTCAATTATTCAATATATTGACACCGCCGGCAATGTTATTAAATTTCAAAAAAATGGTGCAACTATTACCGGCTTTAGCTGGGCTGGTGGCGAATATTTTGTTGCTGAACGATACTATGAAAAAATTAACGAATCAGCCGCTATCGAACCAAAGATGTTATCAGGTAAATATTACTTAGAAAATCATAAAAACAAAATTAAAATAACATTTAACAAACGAAAGCAAAGTTATTATTTAAGTCCATTCCCATTCTACCATTTTAAAATGGAACACGTTACTGGCAATATTTTTCATTTAGCCCATTACGATTATTATATCCGTGTTGAAGAAAACAGTTTAATTATGGGTGACGATTGGATATTTAATATGCATTTCATCAAGAAATAAATTATCGCCCAAGCATAAAAATTGCTGGTATTTTTTCCAATGTAGGCAAGTGCTTTTTCCAAGCGCCAATACTTTGTGTGCGAATAGATTCTTTTGCGCCAGTTAAATCAGATGCAATACTCATTAATGTATCAGTATGACAAGTATTTACTAATTCTTGTATAATTGCATTATTGCGATATGGTGTTTCGATAAATATTTGGGTAACACCTTTTCTGGCATCCAAATCCATTTGTTGAATATATGATTTGCGCATTGGCTGCTTAACTGGTATATAGCCATGAAAATGAAATTGCTGTCCATTTAATCCACTTCCCATTAAGGCCAGTAAAATAGAGGACGGCCCAACTAGTGGAATAACTTTAATTGCATTTTGGTGACACAAATACACCAAAGCGCTTCCCGGATCTGCAACAGCAGGAACACCAGCTTCACTCATTAACCCGCAATCAATACCCTTCTTTAAATAATCAATATAGGTAGATACAACTGCTGTTTCTGTATGTTCATTAAGTGGCAACAGAACTGTAGTATCAAATGATTCTGTAAATCCTGATTTGCGCAAATAGCGACGAGCGGTTTTTTCATTCTCTACAAAAAATACTGTTAGCTGCGCAGTAATTTCATGCACATAAGCTGGTACTACTTGAAGCGCGTCGTCACTTAAAATAGTTGGAATAAGATACAATTTTCCGTTCATAAACTAAACATTTTATCATTAAGCTTTACTTTACAATGAATATATTTGCATAGTGATTTGTTTCCGGTAACAAAATTGAATGAATAATCTGATATTAAAAAAAAGCTTTTACACGCAGTCCGATACAATTGGCATTGCAAAAGCTTTGTTAGGTAAAGTCCTTGTTACTAAATTTAATGGAAAAACCACTTCTGGCATAATTTGCGAAACCGAGGCCTATTGTGGAAAAAATGACCGGGGCTGTCACGCTTATAACGGTCGATATACAGAACGCACCAAAATAATGTATCTGGAAAGTGGCGTAAGTTATGTTTACCTTTGTTATGGCGTGCATTACTTGTTTAATGTAGTTACACACGTTGAGGGAGAGCCACATGCGGTTTTAATTCGCGCCGTTGAACCCCTCGAAGGAATTAGCACTATGCTCGAACGCAGAAACATAAAGAATCCTACTCACGAGCTAGCAGCTGGCCCTGGTCTTGCTGCTCAATGCCTCGGCTTAACAACAAAACACAATGGAATTTCGTTAAATGATGATAAAATACATATTTATGATGCCAACCCAATTAGCCCTGATAATATTATTGTATCACCTCGCGTGGGCATGAATTTCGAGGGGCCTTATAAATTAATACCTTGGCGCTTCCGTATTTTAAATTCACATTTTACCAGTAAAGCAAAATAATTTGCGCTTCAATAAAAATATAACTATTGTTTTACTGCGAACTACTGAGTGGAAATTAGTTTTTAAACCGCTGGGTTATCATAAATTATTACTTGCAATATTCGGTTACCTGCTTGGGGGTTCAAGTGGTTTCGTTGCAGGATTAATTATAGGACTCTTTTTTGATTGTGAAATATTAGTAAAACACAAACCACATAAAGCATCGGATAATCGCCTAAGTTATTTAATGTTGGGTGCATTTATTTTACAAGTAAGCGAATTGGGCACCCGAATATCACAAGCAACTTTGCATCAACGAATAACCAAACAATTTGGTGAAGCTTATGCAACAAAACGATTAACATTTTTCAACGAATTACTGCGTCAGCGAATTCAAGTGGAAGCAATCTGCGACCAAATTAAAGCGCATGCTGCCGAAAAAGAAAAAATAGATGTTATTCGTTTTTTATTTGCACTTTCCAATCACCCCTCAGCTGCAAAAGATAAATTGCATCACGGCGTTAATTATGTTGCAATGCGAATCGACTTACCCTACGAGGAAGTAAAAAAAGTATTCGATACATTTAAATCTCAAAGCACTAATGAGTCTACGAATGCATCAAGCTATTCACAACCAAAATCAACTAACGTTTATTCCATTTTTAACCTAACATCATCTTGCACCGAAAAAGAATTAAAATCTGCTTACTACAAATTAGCAAAAAAATATCATCCCGATTCAAACCCCACAGCAACCACAAGCGAACAAAAATTAATGCAAGAAAAATTTAGAAAAATAGTGGAAGCATACGAAGAAATAAAGCATCGCAGAAATTGGAAATAATTTACTGGAAAGTAAATAAAATAAGCAATCCTAAATAAATTATTACATAAAAAAACCCCCAGGTCAGTCGGGAGACTTCGCCGGGGGATCCCCATGAAAACACAAAATTTATATCCTCAAACGGACAATATCTTAATTACTGCGCAAGATACGCTTTTAATGCTTTATTTCTAGTACTTGAACGCAATTTGTTTATTGCATTATCTTTAATCTGACGAACTCGTTCGCGCGTTAATCCAAACTCCTCTCCAATATCTTCTAAAGTCATTGCATAGGGAACACCAATTCCAAAGAAAAGTTTTATAACATCGCGTTCTCTTTCTGTTAATGTTGCTAACGTGCGCTCGGTTTCTACTTTCAATGAGTGACTGTAATCTAATTTCTCATCCGTGCGCTCTGTGTCGCGATTTTCTAATACGTCTAATAAACTGCTGTTTTCACCATCATCAAACGGTGCATCAACAGATACGTGACGACTAGAAACGCTCAACGTATTTTTAATTTCTTCAGGCGCTAATTCCAATACTTCAGCTAACTCATCTGCTGTTGGTTCACGCTCAAATTTCTGCTCAAGTTCCGAAAACGCTCTGTTAATTTTACTCAACGAGCCTACTTTATTCAATGGCAAACGCACCAAACGGCTTTGTTCCGCTAATGCCTGCATTATGCTCTGGCGAATCCACCAAACTGCATAGGAAATGAATTTGAAACCTTTGGTCTCATCAAATTTTTGTGCTGCTTTAACCAATCCAACGTTTCCTTCATTAATTAAATCGTTCAACGACAAACCATTGTGTTGATACTGTTTCGCAACCGAAACCACAAAACGAAGGTTGGCTTTCACCAATTTCTCCAAAGCAAGCTGGTCACCCTGTTTAATTTTCTGCGCAAGAGTAACTTCCTCCTCTGCAGTAACAAGGTCTACTTTGCCTATTTCCTGTAAATACTTTTCTAACGACTCGCTCTCGCGGTTAGTGATGGATTTCGTAATTTTTAGCTGACGCATTGCTTAATTAACCTATTTAATAATCTGATGAACTGAATAGTCCTTTAAATTAGAACGGTATGATAGTTAAAAAGTTTCGCTCAATCTCAATTATTAATGATGAGCTGGGGTGCAAATTTACATAGATTTTAGGTAAAAATCAATAGCCTAAACATTTTTCATTAAAGCCTTCCCAATTTAAATGCACACAACTTTGTGCGTCCTATTTTGCCGAATCTGTTTTAAAACTAATGGTAAATCAATTTTTGTATAGTTATGCTAACACAAACAATCGCATTTCTGTTCCATTTAATAAAATCATTGTCTAAAACCTCAATCAAATGTATATTTGGACAATCATGCGACAAATTTTTGTGGTTTATTTGCTTTTAAGCGGGCTAAGTGCCTTCACACAGCCTTTTTATGAGTCTGCTGGGTGGCAACAGCATGGTGAGCTAACCTATACTGCCTTCGGGTGGAGCATGAGCAATGCTGGTGATGTTAATGGCGATGGATATGAAGATATGATAGTGTCCGCGATTGATTACAGTTTCCCAGAAGCTACAAATGGTGAAGAAGGTAAGTTATACTTATTTTACGGTGGTGCCGACGGTCTTGAAACTGAACCAGCATGGTCATTTGAATCAAACAACGACAGTTCCGTTTTGGGGTTTAGCACATCGGGAGGCGACCTTAATGGCGATGGCTTTAGCGATGTTGTTGCAGGATGTTTGCAATGGACTGGCGATGAGTATAATGAGGGCAGAATTTACCTTTGGTATGGCTCTGCAAGTGGTTTAAACCCAGGCGAACCCGACTGGAGTCTCGATTTTGACCAAGTTTTTGCGCTATTGGGAAGCGGTGTAGCGCTTGATGGAGATATTAATAACGATGGGTACAACGATTTGTTCCTCTCCGCCAAAATGTGGGATGAGCCCGAAATTGAAGAAGGAAAAACTTGGCTTTATTGGGGTAGTCCCGATGGTCCCGTTGAATCGGGTTGGAGTTGGCAGGCAAATCAGGAAGGTGCAATTTCAGGTTTTCCAGTCAATTATGCAGGCGATGTTAATGGCGATGGTTTTGATGATGTTGTTATTGGCGCCAACCAATACGATTTCGATAAGATTGATGATGGCCTTGCAGTGTCATTTTATGGCAGTGCCGAAGGATTAAATGAAACGCCTGATTGGATGGTTAGCAGCGGACAAAAAAAATGCAATTTCGGACATTGGGTAGATGGCGCCGGCGATGTTAATGGCGATGGCTACGATGATGTTGTTGTTGCTGCACTTTTATATGAAAGTGATTCTCTCGAAAAAAATGAAGGACGCATATTTGTTTATCATGGTTCACCCACTGGCCTACAAACTGAAGTCGCATGGTTTGGTGAAATAAATCAATTAGATGCCCAATTCGGTTATAGTTGCGCTGGTGCAGGTGATATTAATAACGATGGTTACGATGATGTAATTGGCGGTTCAAAATATTGGGATAACGGCGAAGCAAATGAAGGCGGTGCTTTCGTATGGTTTGGCAGCTCAGATGGATTAGAACTCAATTATTGTTTTTCAGCAGAAGGAAATCAAAGCGAAGGTTACTTCGGCAGACATGTTGGCGGAGATGCCGATTTTAATAATGACGGTTACTCCGATTTTATGGTAGGAGCATATCGCTACACCGAAACTTTAGAAGCTGATGGAAAAGCATTTGCGTATTATGGCGCGCCACGACCTGCAGATTTTTATTTTGAAGAAGATACTTTTTGTATAGAAGCAATAAATCCAATACCAACTATTAGCGGAATTTCAGGAGGCGTTTTTTCGGGTGATGTAGTTTTCTCAAATATAAGCACAGGCGAAATTAATTTACTTGCAACAGGAAACGGTGGACCACTTAACGTAAACTATACAGTTGATGGTTATTGCACAGTCACAAAACAAATATGGATTCAAAATGCTAATGCAATTTCAATTTTTAATTACGCTACTGATACATTTTGCCAAAACACCGGCGAAATATTTCCAGAAATAATGCCATTTTCCGATGGTGATTTTTTTTCTGACGATTTAATTGTCGATGCAACTACCGGCTCAATAAATACCATTGTAACCACTGCCGGTTGGCATACAATATATTATTTAGGAACTACTGCAACGGGATGCAATTTTGCTGATACCGCTTTGCTCTTTATTCAAACAAATCCAATAATCACTTTACCAAAAGACACCTTTTGTATAAGCTTGATAGCAACAACTTGTTCGGTGGACATTTCGGGCGGTTTATTTACATCACCAGATGCTATTATTAACCCAACCACAGGTGTTATAAACCTAAGCGCAACAGGTGTTGGAGGGCCATACCATATAAATTACACAATAGCTGACTTTTGTGCTGCTAATGAAATCGTTTTTTATATTGATGAACCCAATATTGAATTGGCTAACTTTAGCTTTCTTGATGATAGCATTTGTATAATCGATGATTTTCCAACTCCAATTATTACCGGAACGTCAGGTGGTGTTTTTTCGTCAGCAACAGGAACCATTAACCCCATTTCTGGTGAAATTGATTTGCTTTTAAGTGGAAGTGGAGCGCATATAATTCAGTATTTTGTAATTTCTAATTCTGGTTGTGAATTATTATTCAACGATACGATTTACATATTTGATGTTCCTGAAGCCAGCTTTTCGTACATGAGTAGTTTATATTTAATTGGGGAGCCTAATCCTACACCCAATTTTTTAAGTGACCCCGGAATCATTTCATCAACTCCCGGGGGATTAATTTTTACTGATGCAAATGGAACTATCGATTTAATAAATTCTGATACCGGTTTGTATACTATTACAAACTATGTTGAAAATGGTTCTTGTGATGCTATTTTTAGCGAAATAATTTACATTCAACCAACATGTGTTGAACCTGAACTTTTTTATCTTAGCAACGTTGATGGAAATAGTGCAACATTTATTTGGAGCAGTTTAAACTATGATGCTATTTATACTATTGCAATTGTTTTTGGCGGCGATACTACTACTTTTATCACCACCGATACTACTTATACTTTTAACGATTTAACGCCCCAAACAAACTACGATGTTTTCTTAACAATAAACTGCACCAACTTATCTGCTGCTTCGACAGATAATATCAATTTTGTTACTACTTTAATTAATAATGCATTAGCACCAATTAACAATTTAGAAATTTATCCAAATCCTGCGAATAATTTAATAAATATTAAATCAACCCTACTAAATAATAAATGCACTATTACATTGTATGCTTCAGATGGTAGCATTATATCTAAAATCGAAATTGAGCAATATTATAATATTTACACGCTTAGCATCGCTCACTTACCTAATGGCGTTTATTATATTGAATTAAATAATAATAAAGTTGCAATAGGCAAAACAATTATTAAAGAGTAGTATGAAAATAATTGTTGTCATGTTTATTTTATACAATTAAACTGTTTTTAAAACAAACTTGCTAATCGAATTTTCTCTTCGAGTTTTGCTTGCAAAATGCGTGCAATATTCACTTGGAATACTTTAGAACCTAGCTACTTACGAGAAAAAATATAGTAAAAATTTGGAATTTCAATTTTTTGTTATTTAAATTTGACTAGAAGTTGAATCCTCAAAACTTCATCAAAACCATATTTACCTTTAATTACAGCTGCCATTTAAATATTTTTTCTAACTATTTAACTATTTTTCTTATGTTGAAAAACTACACACAAAAATGCCTGAAACAGCTATCTGCTCTAGTTTCGGGCAAGAAAACGCACCTAAGTGCTCTTTTAATTACGCTTTTACTTTCAGGTTCCTTGTTTGCACAGACTTTAATTAGTGTAGTGCCAAATAATAATGCAACTTCCGGCAACGGACGTGCACCGCAAGGAACTAGGTTATTCATCAATACTATGTATATTGTTCTACCTTCCGAAATGACGGTGTATGGTGTCGACAACGTTACCTCCGTTGGTTGGACATGGAATAATCCTTTAGGAGGAGGTGCACCAACAACTCAAAGTGTGGCCACAACGGGAACGCTTAAAATTTATATGCAAAACACTGCAGATGTTGCATATTCTAAGGGAACAACCTTTTCAACAGCAGGTATGACCAAGGTGTATGATGGTAATATTACCATTCCAGCAACTGCAGCCCAAATTAACATCGACTTGCCAGTAGGTGGACCAGGAACATCAACTTTTACTACTGTTGGAGGTCAAGGTGTATATATTGCTTATGAATATAATACGACTACTGCATTGGCAACACCACTCGGAGCACCAACTGTTTCTTGTAATGCACTTGTTACAGGCAGTGCAGCTACTTACCAATCTCAAACTGTTAATGGAACAGCGATGGCTTTAACAGCTTTTCGACCAGAAACAAGGTTAGGATCTGCAAATTCTGATATTATTCAGGTGCAGAACTTATTTACGCTGGGAACGGCAGCCTCCCTTTTTGGCAATCCACAGCCTTTGCAAGCTATAGTTAAAAATACTTCAGGCGCATCGCAATCTTTTAACGTTGATTTTGTTGTGAAAGAAAAAGTTTCCGGAACAATTCGTTACAGCTCGTCTATTCCTGTTACACTTGGTGCTGGATTAACAGCAACTGTTGATGACCTTGGATGGAATGCAACTTTAAATGAATTAGATACAGCAATTGTTTCAGTTGCAGCGCTTCCAGGTGAAACTATCACAACAAACAATTCAAAAGGTTATCGTCATAATGTTACTGCCGATTCATACAACTATGCAGATATTTCTACAAGTACAGGTGGTGTTGGATACGGAACTGGTTCTGGATTAATTTTAAACAGGTATCATATTGATGGTTGTACTAATGTAAAACAAGTAAGAGTTTACATGGGTGACGGAAATAGCACATTCAATATCGTTTATGCTGTTGTAATGGATGCTGCAGGTATAATTGTTGGTCAGTCTGCAGATTATACTATTTTCCCTATCGATATTGGTAACTATGTTACATTTGATATTGTTAACCCGCCAAACTTTACTGATGCAGATTATTATGTTGGTTTAGCCCAAACCGCTAACTTGGCATTAGCTTACTATCCTGTTGGAACCCAAGCAGAACCTTTTCCTGCGCGTAATAGCGCATATTATGCAACAGGTCTTGCAGGCGGTATACCATTAGCTTATACTACCTTGGGTAGATTTATGGTTGAAGGCGTAATTACACCACTTTCTACCACACCAACTACTTCTGGTGATGTTACTATTTGTTTAGGCGAATCAACCGAATTGTCTGTTACAGATGGTATTTTGAATCCATTTGCGACTTATAATTGGTATACCGATGGATGCGGAACTACGCTTGTAGGCGTAGGTGCTGCAATTTCAGTTACACCTTCAACAACCACAACATATTATGTTCGTGCAGAAGATCCTTGCAATGGTGTTAATACGGCTTGCGGTTCACTAACTGTTACAGTTGAAATACCTACCATTTGGTATGCTGATGGTGATGGTGATACCTATGGTGATAACGGAACTACAGCTCTTGCATGTGATGTACCTGGCGGATATGTTGCCGACAACACAGATTGCAACGATGGAAATGCCGCAGTATATCCTGGCGCAACTGAAATATGTAATTTTGTAGATGACGATTGTGATGGAACCGCTGATGATGGTATTACATACTTAATATTTTATACCGATGCCGATGTTGATGGTTTCGGCGATTCAGGCGCTGCAGGTGCTAATTATTGCTCCGACCCAGGCGCTGGATATTCATCTAATAATACGGATTGTGACGATGCTAATGCAACTGTTTATCCAGGTGCAGTTGAAATATGTGACGGTTTAGACAACGACTGCGACGGCACGTTTGATGAAGGAACTGCAACTGCAACAATTACGCCTGCAGGCGCGGTTAGCGCTTGTAAAGGAGTTGGTATTTTGTTATCAGCTAATACTGGAATCGGTTATACTTATCAGTGGTTTAAAGACGAAACGTTGATACCAGGTGCAACAGCATCAACATATAATGCTTTAAAACCAGGTGCTTACCGCGTTCAAGTAAATATTCCAGAAGGTTGTTTTGAAATTTCATTAATAACAACCGTTACTATAAATGCATCTCCAAACGCTAATATTTCAGCTCCTAACGGAACTAGCCTTTGCACTACAGTTAAGTTAAAAGCTAGCTACGGTGTTGGTTACACATGGCAGTGGAAGTTGGCCGGTTCTCCAATAGGCGGAGCAACTGCATTCCAATATTTTGCTACTACACCAGGTAGCTATACATGTGTTGTTACACACCCTTCTGGCTGCGCTAGAGAAACTGCTGCTCTTGCTGTAACCGCTTGTAGAGAAGGTGATCTTGCAATTGGCATTTTTGAGGTGTATCCAAACCCATCAACTGGTGAGTTTATGGTAAACATTAGTTTTGAAAATACAAACACCCAAACTGCTGCTATTAATGTGTATAACGCAGCTGGCGAGGTTGTTTATTCAACAAATGCAAACGTAAATAACGGAACTGTTCAAGCTCTTATTGCTTTAGATGCTCCTGCTGGCGTTTACCTTGTAAAGGTGACTGCTAACGAATCATCTGAGGAATACAATTCAAGAATTGTTATCACAAAATAAAATTTTAACATCTATTAAGGCTGCCCTAAGTCAGGGCAGCTTTTTTTTCTCTTTGAAAGCAATATATTTACATTGTATTTTAGGCTATGAAAAAGACATTACATTACATTGGTGCTATTTTAACATTATTCATACCTGTAGTATCATTTGCCCAAATGAACACTATTGGCATAAATGGTGACCATATTATTAATTTTGAATCTTTTACAGCAGGCAATCAAATTCAAGTTTCTGAAGAACTACTCACATTAACAAACTCAACTGGTTATGCGCATCCAGAGTTTGGAATAAATCCATTTAATACCCCGTGCGAAGATTGCATAGAATTAGTAGATAGAAGAACTGAAAACACACGATATTTTGTAAAAAAAGCAACAGGTGGAAGTTATTTTTTTAAGCAAACATCTTCAATGGATTTGCACTATAAAAATAATAAAAATCAATTCCTTACCATTGATGCTAGATTAAAACCTACCGAAAATGCCGGTGTCTTTTCAGCATTAACGCAAAACAATTCAACTACTTTAAATTTAATTGAAGGTTTTTCCGAACTCAATTTTGGAGAAAATCGGTCAGTTAAATTCAATCGCAATAGCACCCTTTTTTCTAGCAATACTGCCGATGGAATTGCTGTTGACATTCCCCAGGCTGCAACGCACACTAATTACTCCGTTGGCGATGACGGTGGCCTAATTTTAAATACGTGGAACGGTATTAACACCGAAATGATTTATTCAGAAGGTGCAATTAAAACAAATTTTGTTTTAAATAATCTCAATGCAATTAATACAACAAATACATACACTGTAATTGAAGATGTTTTAGCATTACCTGCCAATATGCAAATTATTTACGACCAATTTGAAGGCGCATTTAATGTAAATGGTATTTGGGAAGGAGATTTACTGCTAGTAGACCAATATCAAATTGAATATGTTCGTTTTTCTAGGCCTATAGTTTACGACAGCGATACATCAGGCATAAATGAAAAACCTGGCTTTAAATCAGGTTATAAAATTATTGCTACCGATGGTGTATATCGCATTCAATTATTTGTAAGTAACAATTATTTAAAAAATGAAAATAGAACTTTCCCAATTATAATTGATCCACTTGTTTTTATTACTACCAATTGGACGGGCACAAGTGGTTCTAATTTTTCACCTGCTTTCTGTTCTTTAGTTACAAATGTAGCCACCCC
>Ga0105048_10000116_pt1 | contig 100297 bp, 86 predicted proteins | sample MAT05_FD_78382 | JGI IMG/M metagenome (GOLD analysis project Ga0105048, IMG submission 78382) | Freshwater microbial communities from Lake Fryxell liftoff mats and glacier meltwater in Antarctica - MAT-05 | ecosystem: Environmental > Aquatic > Freshwater > Ice > Liftoff microbial mat | place...
AGGCGGTCTTTTGGATCTTTTTCACTTGCATTCAGAAAAATATAAAAAGTTAATACAAAGGCATTTAACGTTTTTATATTTTTTGAATTCAATTAAAAAATCTCTCAAAACTCCACTTTTTTCGATTTACCGAATTAGCTCTTTAGAAAAATTTTCCGCTAACCTTTGGTTTGTCTGCCGGAATTTCCTTTAAATTAGCATGGGCAATCCATTGCCATTTTCCATTATTTTTTTGCCACACGCTCATACGAGGTGCAGGTTTTGAAGAAAGTTGCTTATCTTCAATCTTCTCTTTTACAGAAATAAGATAAGTCAGGAGAAGATTGTCTCCATTTTCTGTCACCTTTAAATCGCTGATTTCATAGGTACCAAGGTAAAGGTCTTTAATCAGCTCAATTTCTGCTGCAAGCGTTAAAGCTTTAAAAAGAATGAACTGATTGAAACTTATCGGCAATCTGATTCTCGATCGCCTTAAAATTTTGATACTTCATATTTTCCCACATCTCAGTCTCAAGTTTTTCTCCAAGATAAACTTCAGAACAAAGAGGAGATCTCATTGCTGTTAACACTTAAAATGCAAATATAGAGTAGTTTAGCATAAAGATTTTTCCTATAATACAAGGGAGTTTTAATAAAGTTTTAACAAATAATCAACAAGATCTTTCGTCGTCACAATACCTTTAATTTCATGATTAGCATCTACAACAGGAAGAGAATGAAAAGCGCCTGTTGAAAGTCTTTTTGCAGCCTCATAGATAGTGCTTGTATCTTGGATGCATTCAGGATCTTTTGTCATGATCGATTCAATGTCTAATGTATGATCAAGAACAGCATAAACGGCTTTTTCATCAATGACTCCAAATGACTGCTCAAAGCTGACACGAATAAGATCAAAATAACTTACTATCCCAATAAGCTCTTTCCCATTAACGACAGGCAGGTGATGGAATTTTCCTTCACTAAAGATGTGCCCAACTTCTGAAATTAGAGTTTTAAGATGAATAGTTTTTGGATTTTTTGTCATGATATGAGTGACAAGCTCGTGGTGTTTAGCGTGAATCAAGTGCTCCCCTTTTCTCTATTTGTTAATAAATTACGATTTTAAGATAAGTGATTTTTTTTTACACTGTCAATGACAAAATAAAGTAAAATGCGTTGAAATGGTAAGTTTATTGTCTGCGCTTCGTGCTAAAATCAATACCTTAGTCGCAAAGAAGAGAAAAAACAATGGTTGAACATGCCAAAGGAAAAAAGGTGTTTGCGCTCCTTAATAAACGACGACAGCCATAAATTAAACAATAACCTTTTTAAAAAGATGAAATGGAAAGAAAATCATCTCTGGTTTTGAAGAAGTTCGTGCCTTTTTAAACGCAGGGCGAGACAGTCTTAAGCTTGCTCATAAAGGAATAACAATTTTTTTATTACCACAGAGCTTAACAGAGAACACAGAGAGGATTTTATAAAAGAATAAGTGAAAAGAAAATCTTTTGGGATATCACAGGGAATTGACTCAGATTTTTAACCTATTCGTGCCGCCCTAAGCGTAAGCGTTAAATCAACTCATCTTTAAATCTTTAATTCCCTATCCATTCGTAGGACTATCGGGGCCCTAGCTTGACAGATTGACAGTTTCTCTTAAATTACCTCGATATACCTATAGAAACTGTCAATCTGTCAAGCTAGGGCCCCGATAGTCTGTTCAACACTACGAATGGCTAGGAAAGTAAAGATTTAAAGATGGGTAGATTTGACGCTTACCAAAATTCGGACCCAATACTACAAATTATTTTTGGGCATAAAAAAACCTCGTATCTTAACAAGAGTAAAATACGAGGTTTATAACTTTGAAAAGAAAGAGTCTTATTGACCAACATTCCAACGGATAAAATTGGTAACTTTTAATTCTTTACCATTTTGTTTCCCCTGTTTATTAACAAGTTCTTCAATTGTCAAGCTATCATCCTTGATGTACTTTTGATTGACTAAGCATACTTGATCATAAAACGCTTTAAGCTTGCCTTCAATGATTTTTTCCATCATGTTAGCAGGCTTGCCTTGCATTTGACCAGCAGCGACATCTTTTTCCCCGGCAATAATGCTTTCTGGCACTTTATCAGCTGAAAGATAGTCAGGAGATGCTGCTGCAACATGCATTGCAATATCTTTAGCTAAAGTTTCTTCATCGCTGCTTCCTGTGATTTCAACAAGAGTTACAATCTTCCCACCTTGGTGAGAGTATGTCGCGATAGATGTATCAGAAACTTTTGGAATAATGATAAAGCGCTTAATTTGGATGTTTTCGCCAATTGCTTGAACAATAGTTGCTCGAAGCTCATCAATTGTTAAAGAAGGATCCATTGAAGATTTTTGACCTAAAAATTCTTCTAGTGAAGCAGGATTTGTTTTAGCAACTTGTTCTGCAACACTTTTAAGAAATTCCTGAAATCTATCGTTTTTGACAACAAAATCTGTTTCCGCATTTACTTCAACAATTGCGATTCGATCATTGTTTTCAAAAACTCCGATCATCCCTTCATTAGCGGTACGACCTTCTTTTTTGACAGCTGATGCCATGCCGGCTTTACGAAGATTTGCAATAGCAAGCTCCATATCACCTTTAGCTTCTTCAAGGGCTTCTTTGCACTTGCCAATGCCAACGCCTGTGCGTTCGCGCAACTCTTTAATCATTGTTGGTGTAATTTGCGTTGACATAATGTTAGTCCTTCCCTACTTCAAGTTCATCTTCTTCTATACGTAAGCGGATTTCTTCTTCTTCGTCTCTATCGCTTTCATCGCCTTTGTCAAATGAAACTCTCATTTCATTCTTCTTGTCGACAATTGCTTGTGCAAGAGTTTGTAAGATTAATTTAATGCTTTTTAGAGCATCATCATTACAAGCAATTACGTGTTGAATTGGATCCGGGTTACAGTTTGTATCCACAAGCCCCATCACAGGAATACCAAGTTTATTGGCTTCTGAAACTGCTAGATGTTCTTTGCTTGGATCAACAACAACAATAAGACCTGGAGGCTTGCGCATTGTGCGTATGCCAGAAAGCGTTCTGTCTAGTTTGATTTGATCTTTTGTCAAGAGTGACAATTCTTTTTTAGTCAAATGCTCAGCTTGAGTAGAAATGCGTTTTTCAACAACTTCTAATCTCTTGATAGATTGACGAATTGTGCTTAAGTTAGTCAACATGCCGCCAAGCCATCGCTCGCAAACATAAAATTCGTCACATAATTCAGCAAGTTCGCGAATCACCACTTTAGCTTGCTTTTTTGTTCCAACGAATAGGATTGTTTTATGTTGAGATACGACTTCTTGAATAACTTCTACTGCAGCACGAACTTGCTGGAGAGTTTTTGCAAGATCGATAATGTAAATTCCGTTACGAGCCTCAAAAATGAATCTCTTCATTTTTGGATTCCAACGACGTGTCTGGTGCCCAAAATGTGCGCCAGCTTCTAATAATTCTTTGATAGTAAGAGGTTGATGTGCCAAGCCTTGTCCCTTTTTATTTTGACGACGGCATCTAACCCTATAGATTAGATTTCGGTCTTGGTTAATAATAATAATTTTAGTTAAAACGTATAGACAATAGAATTGAACTTATACGAGTTATTTCACAAAATGAAATAAGCGCCTGGTCAGAATCGAACTGACGCTAGTAGCTTGGAAGGCTACAGTTCTACCACTGAACTACAGGCGCGTAAACTTACGATAAGTTAGTTTAAGTAACGATTATGTGAATTTGGATATTTTTTTGCAATATTTTTTTCGATTTCTCTTGAAAAAACTCTATTTAACCTATAAATTCAGTTTTTTACAAGGCAAAGAATTAAAAATTGAGTTACTCTTATCCTTATATAAACATTTTTAAATTTAACCTTGAAATACATGCCATCAAAACGCTCGCGCTATTATAGGCCACAAATTAGTAGCCTAAATATTCCGGAAAAAGCAAATCGCATTCTCAATATACTACTTATTTCTTTAATTCTCATTCTCCTTAGAATTTGGTTCCTTAGCGTCGTTCAATACGATCAAAAACTTGAAGAATCGAGAAAACCTCAAAGAAAAATTAGCATGGAACCTGCAAAAAGAGGGTCTATCAGGGATAGATTTAATATCCCTCTTGCCATTAATAAAATTCAATATCAAGCAGGTGTTGTTTATTCAGAGCTCCTTCAAATTCCAGCTATCGTCTGGGAAAAAAATGAAGATGGCAAAGCAATTAAAATTTATAAGCGAAAAAACTACATCACTTCAATTTCTAATTTGTTAGCTGAAGAGCTCGGGGCTGATCCTTTGAGAATAGAAGATCTCATTTACTCAAAAGCATCTTTTTATCATCAATTTCCTTTTGTTATTAAAGACGAGCTATCTGAAAGCTGCTACTACAGATTGAAAATGCTTGAAAAAGATTGGCCAGGCATCCATGTGCAATGTGTTCCAAAACGCTATTACCCAAAAATGCAAGTGGCATCTGATGTGATAGGCTTTATGGGAGCTATAAATAAGCAGGAATATGAAAAAATCATGCAAGAAATGAAAGACTTGGGCACGTATCTTCATGAGCATGAATCAGGTGAGATTGCAGAATTCCCGGATGGTATTTTAAGTTATGACGGAGCAATTACTCGTTTAAAAGAGTTGGAGGCTCATGCATACACCATTAATGATTATGTAGGTAAAATTGGGATTGAGGGTTTTTTTGAGGATAATTTAAGAGGTTATCAAGGAAGGAAAAGTTTTTATTCAGATTCAAGAGGTAATTTTTTACGCGAATTACCAGGAAAAACAACACCTCTTTCAGGAGAGCGCATTCTACTCACAATTTCAGCAGAACTTCAAGAATTTGCAGAAGAGCTATTGACTAAAAATGAAGGAATTCGGGTAGCTAGCCTTTCAAATAAAACAAAACAGACTCTTTTATCATCAAGACAGCCATGGATAAAAGGGGGTGCAATTGTTGCGATGGATCCGAACAATGGAGAAGTTTTAGCTCTTGCATCATATCCAAGATTTAACCCCAATGATTTTATTGCACAAGGAAGCCCTGAATTAAACAAAAAAAAACGATCAAACATTAACCGCTGGTTTGAAAGCGATTCTTATGTTGCAGAAATTTGGGATCAAAAAAGACCCCTGGAAAGAGAGCGTTTTAAAGATCGTGGTCAAACTTTTTTTGAAGATAGCAGGTTAATGGATTTCAAAACATATCTTGACTTTATCCTTCCTAAATCAAATGAGGCTTATCAGGCATTAACCAACTTAGATTCTTTAAAAAAAGCAATTGAGATACAACTTTTAAGTGAAAAACTTATAGCTATTGGTGGAGAAAATAATGCCTATCATGTATTCAATGCAATCTATAACGGGGACGCTCATGTTCCTCATAAAAAAACAACGAATGAAGCTCTACGCACAAGTATAGAATCTAACTGTAAAACTTATTCAACAGAAGTAGAAGAAATTAAAAGTAAACTAGACCCTTATTTTTCTCGTATCAAAAATAATTATGATAAAGTACTTTTTGTCGATGTATGTCGAATATTAGTCCCTGGAAATCTATTTAACGATTCTCTTATTAGTGCAGTTCAAAATACAACGCCTTCAGCCTATCGAAATACATCAGCATCCATGATTACTGTAGTAGATACGGTTCGGAGTATGAGTAAAGAGCTTTTTCATCAGCTTGCCTTTATACCCTGGAGAAAAGAATTTGAAAAACCTTTTCTAAAAGAAAAAAGATTAGCTGAAAAAAATTCAAAAAGGCATCAAAAACCATACATTGAATACTTTGACATTAAGGAAGGAGAGATGTTTAAGGTTTTTTGGGAAGAACATCATTTAAAGCTTATCAGTAATTTTTTAACAGGATTAAGCAATAACTCTGATACTAGCTTAACGCCTTATTTAGATCATTTTACAAGCTTTCATCATGAACTTGAAAAAGGTGCACATTCTTCCACCTCTTGGAAAAACAGCTATGACACACTAAAAAATGGTGTGAAAGATATACCGCTTCATTTAATACCGCATTATCTTAGCACATTGCAAAGCTTTCATGATTTAAATCGTCCATTACTTGGAACTTATCGATACTTAAGAAAAAGTCTGGATGGAAAACAACTTGAAAAGCATTTGGCAGCAGCTTTCTACCCAAAAAATGGTTTTGGTTACGGGAGATCTCAAGGTTTTCGCCAATCGTCCACACAAGGTTCGATTTTTAAATTGGTGACAGCCTATGAAGCTCTTTTTCAACGCTACCAAAAAATTGATAAGGAAAACCTAACCTTTAAAAAGCTAAACCCTCTTGAAATTGTAGATGCGACCCATTATCACGGCAAAGATATTTCCCTCGGATTTTTTCAAGATGGGACACCAATACCAAGGCTATATAAGGGGGGTAGATTGCTAAAAAGCTCATCTGCCGGAATTGGTCATATCGATTTAATTAAAGCCATAGAAACATCTAGTAACCCCTATTTTTCTCTTCTTGCAGGAGATGTATTAAATTCACCAGATGATCTTGTGGCATCTGCCAAGCTGTTCTCATTTGGAAGTAAAACAGGAATTGATTTAATTGCAGAACTTTCAGGTAAAGTACCAGATGATATAAGCTATAACCGCACAGGTCTTTATGCCTTGGCAAATGGACAGCATAGTTTAGTTGTGACACCATTGCAAACAGCTGTTTTTCTTTCATCTATTGCAAATGGCGGGAAAATTTTTAAGCCAAACATTGTAAAAATGAAAGTGTCTAATGATTTAAAAACAAATCATAATTTAGTGACTTCGGTAGTACCTAAAGTTCAAAGATATGTATTTATGCCAGAAATTATTAGAGGAATCCTTTTAGAGGGTATGCGTCTAGTTGTACAAAAACAAATAAAATCTCTTTCAAATTTGAACAGGCTTTATAAAAACTATCCGGAAGCTATTACTGATTTTGTCAGCATTAAAAATCAATTTATCGGAAAAACGAGCACTTCAGAATCTACAGAAAACCTGGATTTAGATTTGGATTATGGAACAAATCTTTATACTCACACTTGGTTTGGGAGTATCTCCTTTAACTCTGACTTCATAGGGCTTTCAAAAAACAGTATTATTTTTAAAGATGATGATGATAAGCCAGAACTTGTAGTTGTAGTCTACCTCAAATATGGAACATTTGGTTGGGGGGCAGCCCCTCTAGCGGCACAAATGGTAAAAAAATGGCGTGAAATAAAAGCTAAACACCAAACACTTGGATTAGAATAGTCATAAACAACATAAATTTAATTGTCTTCTAAATATTCTTCATATCGGTGATAAACGAATATTTCACCTTCTTTAAATGGAATTTTTATAGGTTCTGGTAATATAAACCTCTTAACTTCTGCAGTAGCTTCCATGTACCCTGAAATAACCTCTGTACTAACAATTTCTGAAAGATCAATCTCATTATCATTTGGCTCATTATCATAGTAAAAATACAAAATAAAATTAGTTTCTAAAATACTTATTTTAACAGCTTTTAAATTATTTGTAACTGAACCTAATAAGGAAACTTGCAAAGCGCATCTAACTGAGGATATTGTTATTGTCATAACCTTAAGACTCCTTATTTTGTTAATGTATCTGGATAAGCAGGAACAATATGGGCTCCCTTTTTTGAATAATGAATAGTTCCTTTAGTTGTCGGTAAAGAAAGTGTGCCTTCGAAATTCTTCCAAATTCCAATATGTTCTTTGAAATCTACTATTTCCTTGTAGCTAGGAGCCCCCGGTATTTCTTTGTTTGTAGCTCTTCCTTTTCCAGCCCATTTACGAAGAAGTCCTTAGGGATTGTTATGTCCTGTTTAACAAGCACAGAGCTCTCTATTTTTAACATGTAAATGCGACTTTGAAATTTCGTGCAATAAATCTGTGTCGGACGGGAATTCAAATTCGTCATACAAACAATAATTTAAACCAGCACATTCAACACATGCGCAACAATCTGCATAATAAGGTTTGGGAATGAACTTAAGAAAAGGCTTAAGAGGCTCAATGAAATAATTGTCAGAGGGTTCCATCCAAGTAAACTTAGTAGATTTATTGTTGTCAAAATTTTCTTTGCTAATAGCAGGAAAAGAGTACCTTTCTAACGTGTAAAAAGCAGATACTGAAAAGTAAATACTACAAAAATAATAACAAATATGGTAAATTTTATTTTTAAACAGGAGCTTTTCATTACTTTTCCTTTTAAATTTATTGAAAATTAAACTTATAAAAAATAAGACAAGTTGTTTTTATTATTTCTTTTTTTCTGCTCCAATGTTACAATGTAACTAGATTTTTACTGCTGATTGGGATAACTAAAGACTTAAAATGGCCATCGACGATATTTAATTTTTTAAGGATCACGACGCTAAACGTAGGGCTTCACGCAATTTATTGCAACGAACTTAAACTTTAGGAAGTGGTCCCCCGTGTACATACACAGTTGATTAGCCTCTGTCTTTAAACCCTTTCAGCAGTTTTTTTTGTTGTTACAGTTATTTTTTGAATGAAGATTGCAATTGGCTGGCCCATCTATAACATGTCCGCATCCATCAAATCTAGACCCATGCAATGGACAATCCCAGCTTTTTTCTCCCGGGTTCCATCTTACACATCCTCCTAAATGAGGACAAAAAGCTGAATTTAAATGTACTTTATTTTCCATATCCTTAAAAACAGCAATTTTCTTAAAACCCTCTCTTAAAATGATTCCGTTACCAGGATCAAGAGCTTCAATTTGTATTTTTTCTCCAGGTGTAAACCAGTCTTTTAATTGAATGATGGAATTTAAATTTTCATGAATATATTCAGAAATTGCAGAAAAGGTTTTACGAGATGGATCGTACAGTTTTTCCCATGGGTTAACGATACCAAGAATAAGATCCGGAATTAAAATCCCTGCAATTGTGCCATGAGTTATCCCATTTCCAGAATCACCTGTACTAATATAAATTTTTTTGTTTCTTGGGTTTTTCCCGATAAATCCTAATGAATCAACTGGCTCATATACTTGTCCAGACCATTTATATTCAATATTATTAATAAAAGGAAAACGCCTTTTTGCCCATGTTTCCAAATGTTTATATTTTGTATTTATTGTCTGATCCTGACCTGTTTTATGATCCTCGCCACCTATTATTAACCAATCTAAAAGTGGGTCGTTTAAATTTTTTTGAATTCGTATGTAATGATAAGGCTCTTCAGTATCCCAATATAGTCCTTTTGGGACAGAACCTTTAGGTACGGAGGCAGAAATCACATAAGTACGATAGGCAGCTTGCTTTGTATGAATAAATAAACGGTCATTAACAGGAGTACATGTTGCAACAATAATAGATTCCGAGGTAACTTTTAAACCTGATTCTGTTATTACAAAACAGGGGATGCCATCTTCAAAATTTTTAACATGCGTATGACTAAAGATTTTACCGCCATATTTTAAAATGGCATTTATTAATCCCTTTAAATACTTCAAAACGTGGAATTGAGCTTGCATTGGAAATTGCAGACATGGTCCTGTATCAAAAGTTTTGCTAAAGGGAACAGATGGGTGATGATGCACACCCATTCCTGTTTTTTGTATGGCTGCATATTCTTTATCCAATACTTCCAAGGATTCCTCAGGGGGTACAAAAAGATAACCATCTACCCTTTCAAAATCGCATTCTATTTTTTCTTCACTAATGATCTGCTCTATATAGTCAATTGCAGCAGAATGGCTAATGGCTGCAAGTCTTGCACCTTCTTCGCCAAATAATTTTTCCAATTCAAAAAATCGATCATCTAATACCCATGATAAATGGGCTGTTGTATGAGATGTTTGTCCTCCGCCAACTAACCCTTTTTCTAAAACAATAACAGACTTACCTTTCTTAGCTAAATTATAAGCACAAGTGAGGCCTGTAATTCCTGCACCAACAATACAAACATCTGCTTCCATGTGATTTTTTAGAGCAGAAAATTCGGGTAGTTCAATTTCCATCCAAAGGGATTCGTTTGTTTTTGAGTTGTTGCAAATCCCGTGATTTTTTTTTATTGTCATATTTAAACTCATTTTAAAGAATTAATTGTATAATAATGAATAATTATCAAAGTGAAACGGCAAATTGCAATCTCAAAATCCACAATATTATAACTTAAAATTTACATTAAAAAATTATAGATTAAATGTAAAAGATATTTTTTATTCACAGCCATTGTTTTTTTGTTCTTTAATAATTGGTCTAATAAATTTTAAGAATAACCATTGTTTTGAAAAATCTGGACTTTATTATAAATTCATAAAAAAAGCTTTTGATACAATTAATATTACAAGAAAATTGTTTATGAAAATTTTTTTATCTGGCATAACTTAAAATTCAACATCATTTATATTGGATTTATCATGTCAGGTCACCTTCTATCAGAAAAACAAGAAATCATAAACCTTTCAAAAAGGCCAAGACGTAATCGTAAAAGTCCGGCTGTTCGTGCACTTGTACAGGAAACAAGACTCCACCCGAATAATTTTGTAGCCCCCTTGTTTATTATAGATGGGATAAACAACAAGCAACAGATAGAAAGTATGCCGGGTGTTTATCGCTTATCTATCGATCTCATTTTAAAAGAGTGTGAACATTTATTAAATCAAGGGGTTTTAGCTGTTGATTTATTCCCTGTCATACAACAAGATAAAAAAGATGCATATGGATCTCTCAGTTGCCAAGAAGGCAATATATTACAACTTACAGTTAAGGCAATAAAACTAAGATTTCCTGAAATGTGCGTCATGGTGGATATTGCACTTGACCCCTTTACAGATCATGGTCATGATGGATTAATCAATGAAAGTGGTCAGATTTTAAATGATCCTACTTTAAAAGCACTTTTAGATATGTCACTTCTACTAGCAGATACTGGCGCTGATATTATTGCACCAAGCGATATGATGGATGGGCGTGTTGGTTATTTAAGAAATGGACTCGATAGATCAGGATTTACTGATGTTGGGATTTTAGCATATGCAGCAAAGTATGCTTCAAGCTTTTATGGACCATTTCGGGATGCTCTTAAATCAGCTCCAAAATTTGGAAATAAAAAAACATATCAAATGAATCCGGCAAATTCAAGAGAGGCTATGCTAGAATGCGCTTTAGATGAGCATGAAGGTGCTGATATGCTACTGATTAAACCGGCACTACCCTATCTTGATATTTTAGCTAAATTAAGACTTCAAACAGATTTACCACTAGGTGCCTATCATGTAAGCGGTGAATATGCAATGGTCATGGCAGCAGGTCTTAAAGGATGGATAAATAGCGATGATGTAATGATGGAGAGTCTTCTTTCGATTAAACGTGCAGGTGCTGACTTTATTTTAACATATGCAGCAGCAAAAATTAGCGAATTAATAAACCAAGAAAGATATAAAGGGTAGCTCGGAAATTATATGCAAAAAAAAAATTCTGATAAAACAACTCAAGACAATAATTATTTTGCTACAGATACAACGTTGCTTGCACAAATGAGAACAAAGCTTGCAACTGAACGTACTTTTTTATCCTGGATAAGAACTGGTTTAGCATGTGTTGCCGGCGGTATTGGGATTATCAAATTCATTAATTTTCATGAAGACAACCATCAATTAGCTGCAAAAATTTCAGGTAATTTTTTAATACTTATCGGTATTATATTTTTTATATTTTCCTTGATTAATTACCTAAACATCAAACATATACTTCCAGATATTGCAGGATTTAAAGATACATCAACTACCATTGTCACTTTGGCTGTACTTATCCTCATTTTGCTATCGTTTGTTTTTCTATTTATTATTTAGGTTAGCTTAAGGCTTTACCCGACTAAAAACTCTTATCTTTTAAATTAACCTTCTTTAACCTACATTTTTTTTTAACAGTGAAACGGTGGCAGCATATTTACTTAGCCGTAAATTTGAGTTTACAAAAAAACGTGTTATTATTAGAAACGTTCCTGATTGTGAATTCTACAAGGGAATGGTAAAAGCATATTTTATTAGCACAGCCATTTGTGAAAGTGAAGAAGATATAAATATCATGAAGTCAGGAACTTCCATTATTAATAAAAATCCAAAGCCGTGTGATTGTACAAGCTTTTCGCTGATCTTTTAAGGAATTCCGTATTTAAAACTGATTCTCTTTCCAAAAAACTGAGAATTTTACTTCTTAATGCACTCATATTCGATACTATTTCAAATTTAATTTCACAAGCTTCAGATAAAATTCGAACAATTGAAATTCCGGACATTATTTTGAATACGCAACGCATTTAAGGGTTTTGCACAGGCTTTCCAAGTTGATTAGGGATGTCTGCGTTTTCTTCCTTTAATTTATTCCTAATAAAATATTGAGCCTAATTATATACAAGTAAAGATAATGTCATGACCATACTTAGAGCGTCTATTCTTTTCTAAGATTTTAGAAATACTTTATCAGCCATAAACCACGGATCTTTTAAAAACCTAAAACCCCTCTTCACTAATTGTCGTTCATTATATTCTTTTATAATTGAATTTTCAGGACTATTTTTTTCGTCAAGATCGTTGGTTGCTAAAATAAATCTTCCCTTTGTGTTCAACTGTTTTTAAATGGCTTCCTCATTAAATTTCAAGCTAGCTATTACGTAAGCGTCAAATCTACCCATCTTTAAATCTTTACTTTCCTAACTATTCTTAGTGCTGGGCAGACTATAGGGGGCTGGCTTTGCTATGTTTTATTGAGAAGTTGCCATAATCCTAAGGAGCTACATACCTAAAAAAAACAATTTAAATTAGAGCCGTATATCCGGGGACCTGCAAATAGTTAAGAAATTAAAGATTTAAAGATTTAAAGATTTAAAGATGGGTAGATTTGACGCTTACGCTATTACAGATCATGAACTTCCTGCTATAGGATTACTTTGAAGGGATGGTCTACCTTTTTTAGCATATGTCATTTCTTGTTTGTACTCGCGTTCTATAAAAAATAATAAGTGTTTCTTTTCAACTTTTTTTAAATTCTATTTCTACATCCTGTTGACAACAAAATTTATGATTACCCAAATACCATATTTCTTTTTTACAAACCTCTCGTTTTTTTCTCTAGATTTTTTTTTGCGTTTCTCTTTTACTTTTGTATGCATCTTTTGAATATACCAATAACCACCTTTGCTCAATCCCACCATAATTAGATTGATGTGATAAATATTTGTATCCATTAACATATTAAGCCCAGTCAGCCTCCTCGTGCTGCTTTAAAACAAGAGCTTTAGTTTCTTTAATCGTTGCTGGATCGCAACTGATCCATAACACGTCTTTCAATTGAAGAATTTCTTCTTCATTATATAAAGCGGAATCTGCAATCGATTTAAAATTACAATTGGTAGAAAGCTATTTTTAAATAGCTCACCGGTCTTTATTATTTCGATAAAACTAGTTTTATCAGAACGCCCTTGAGACTACGGAGAATATTTATTGCTTTTTTTTCTTTTTTACAATAGATTTTCTTTAATATTATTACAAAAATTTAAATTAAAGTCATTTTTTAAAAATTTATAGAAAATTGAAATATTAGTGAAAGTGAAGAAGATATAAGTATGATGAAGTCAGGAACTTGCATTATTAATAAAAATCCAAAGGCGTGTGATTTTAACAAGAAAAAAAATGATGACTCTTTAAATTTTTCAAATTCAACAAATAAATTTAAGGATTGGGATTAAATATGAAAAAGAGTATAGGATTTATAATTTTACTTGGTTACTATTCCCTTGCTATACATACAGCAATTTTTTATGGACATTATGATGAGATAGTTTTAGGTTTAATAGCAACACTTGGAACCTATTTAGTTATGTCAAAAAAAGCAATAAGCTTAAAGATTTAGCAAATAAGAAGATAATGCACTTAATTTAAGGTCCTGAGTGAAGTAAATGCCACGCTAGAATCCAAATTAAGTTTGTTAACTTTTATGATCGATTTAATCATTGCAAAGTGTTGCAAAGCCTGAAAAGAACTTTCCAAGTACGAATTTTTTTTTTGATACATTCAAGGATGTTTAATTCTTAATGTAAAATAGGATCAACTATTGTTAACTTTTTTTAAGGCTATCTAGACCTTGCTTTATCTTCAGTCAAGTTGCGTGCTGCTGTATCCGCATTTATCTTTATTTTAAAAGAAAAATATTTATTTTTTTATATCTTCATTCTTAAAAGGAAATGTTGTATTTGCAGCTTGCTGTAATTCAGCCCACGAACCTCTATCAAGAAAGCCAACACTACCATTCCAATAGATGCAAAAGACAATAATTCCCCAAATAGGAAGGAGCACGTAAGTCCATTTTAGCCATCCCGGCACTTTAGCATCTGCAGATGTAATTCCTGAATCTCCATATATTTCAAGATGATCCTCATGCTCATCTAAAGTTTCTTTTCTGGGATCGTTTGCGTTTTGTTCCATCTTAAAAATCCTCTTCATTTTCAGACTGCATCATCTGATTTTTTGGCCCTTCATCCATATCTAATTTTCCTTTGCGGTAAAGATAAATAAAAATAAGAAACGCACTCCCTACATAAGCTATTGTAAAACTGTAGTAAAGAACACTACCATAGACCCCTCCTCCATCAACACCTATCATTTTTGACCTCTTCTTCTTCCTTCAATAATCTCAAGTGTATTAACCGGATCTTTTCCAAGCCACCATGCTTGATTTGGAGGTGTAATACGCGTTCCTTTAGTCATCAAATATTGATAAATAGCCTCAAATTTGTAATTTGGGATTCCTGCATTATTTTTTGAAGTTCCACGGGGATCTGTATCAAAAAAATGCTGAAATGATGGCATTACAGAACCCACACTTGCTGTCTTTGGAGACCAAAAATGACCTCTATGCCAATCTCTACTTGGTTGTTTAATTCCAACACGCGATACATCAGGACCAATTCTTCTCGTTCCCGGAAATGAGACTTCCTGATAGATATATTCGTTAGCAGATGATGGGGGCGCAGGGAAAGATTCCGAACCGTTTAACACTGTATCTTGAATTAAAGTACGTGTCTGATCAGTATGACAATACCAACATCCTTCACTTTTATATATATTTTCGCCATTCTCAATCAAATCTTTTCTTGAATGAAACTGTAATTTTTCACCAACCAATTCATTAAGATCCTTAATAGCATCTCCGTTTGGATCATAATGCCAACCTCGTCCTCCTGCATAATTATAATAAGATATCTTATACTCAATCGGATTTTTTACAAAAATAACACCAGGCTCACTGTGATAAGGTATTTTAATTTCAGTATCTTCACTACCAATGATCTCAAAATTACTATCCACCCATTCATTAACGATTGTTTCAGGAATCCCTACAGAAAATGCAAACGACTCTAAAGGTTTATAGAGTTCATAAATTTCAAAATTTGGGATTAATAATTTTTCATCTTTCCAATTAGGGTGATTTGCTATCCATTCTGCTTGAAATTGTTTTTTTAACTCCTCAGACTTTGTTAACATCTCTTTTTCTGGTTTTCGAAGTAGATTTAAGTTTGCGGTAAGTTTTAAAACAGGATCTTTATAAGCTGTCACATATTTTTTAAGATCATCAGGAGCCATGATTTTTGTAAATTCTGATTCCTCAAAGGCTAATAATGTAAATTGATCTTTTAAATGATAAACAAATTGTAAATCATACCCTCCATTAACCGGGTTTCCAATATATATATTTGGATCTGCAATTTCATACATCTGAACCTGGTAACGACTAGTAGGCTCTGTCCATGTAGGGTCGATATGCCTTGGAGCAATAACAACTATTGCTGTTGAAAAAGAAAATAACAGAACAATTCCAACAAAAGTGATGAGAGCTGATTTTTCAATATTATACCAATTAATCATAAATTACTCACTAGCTTTAAGTCATCTCTATCTTCGGTTTTAAGAATAATTGTATTAAAAATATTGACGACGAATATAATGTTAGCAAGCAAAATTATAATACCCCCAATACCTCTCCAGATCCAGAATACGTGCATATCAGAAACTGTATTAATGAATGGTAGAACACTTAAATTATGGTGAAACTCAGCATAAGTGTTTCCATTTGCCCATGTAGACCATAAAAGACCTTGCCAAAATCCACCAACCCATAGCGCTGCAAGAAATGGAATGCTTCCTAAAATATTTAATGAAAAATGAAGATTTGCTAAACTTTCCGACCAAAGAGGTTTTCTTGTGATAATAGGAATGACATGATAAATACCAGCGATTGCAAAAAATGTAAACGTTGCATAAAGTGAAATATGAGAGTGCCCTATTACCCAATCAGTTTTTGATGTAATCTCATTGATATTTCTAACAGCCATTAAGGGTCCCTGAATACAAGTCAAAAGATAGAACATCACCCCCATTATTAAAAACCTAATCGGAACATTTTGCACATAAGCTGACCAATCATTTTTAAGTGTAGCAAATAAATTAGTAACTACAGTCCAGACTGGTATAAAAAGCCATATAGAAAAAATAATTGAGACTGTTTGAAGCCACTGAGAAATCGGGCCATGGATAATATGGTGAGCTCCAATCCATGCATAAACAAATGCAATCGACCAAAACCCAATCATGGATAAACGATGACTATAAATCGGTCTGTTCGATATTTTTGGAAGGAAATAATAGACAATTGCAAGCCCCATGGGAGTAAAAATTAATCCCACAACATTATGAACATAAAAAAAACTGACATTTACTCTTGAAATACCACCAGGCACATAATTAATAGCATAAACACCTGCAACCCAAGTAAAAATTGCCCAAACCATTGTCCCCATCACATACCAAAGCGAAACATATAATTTTTTATTTTTCCTCATTCCGATTGTCATGAAAACATTGACAGCTAATAGAATAAATGAAATGGTGACCATCATTTTAGTCGGAATTAGCCATACCCAATTTGGAAATTCTGCATATTCCCAACCAAAGTTAGTCCCTGCTGGTAAGGAATAGATCCCGATGATTAATCCACCCCACCACAAGAATGCTTGGGAGTAGGCAAGCTTTGGATTCCAAATAGAAACACCGCAGAGTCTTGGTACAAAAAAGTAAAATAGTCCGATATTTGCACTAATTAACCAAAGCCAAAGAACAGTATTAACATGGACCGGTCTCACTTTGCCAAAATGTACATATTCACCTGCAAAGTAATCAGGAAATACAAGTCCATTAAATGCAATAAATACACCAAAAAACATACCTAAAATCATAAAAAGTATAGCCGGGTATAACATCACTTTAACAGGTCCATCATCATATTTTGTCATTATTCAAAACCTCATGTTGCAGCTTCATCAATTCGAAAACTCTTCTTAATCCCGAGTAAATGGAATTATTTAATTTTTCATACCCTTTAATTTCACTTGTGATTTGTATCAATTTTACAGTTTTTTCCTCGGAATCGCTTAAATTTTCCAGTAGCTGTTTTTCATTTTCCAATTCTTTAACATTATTGTTAAATATTTTGACAATCTGATCTCTTTTAAAAGTGATATCGCCAATGATTTTTGATGGTTCATGAATAATCAATTTTTGATCAATAAGTTCAATTAACCCTTTATTCAAGTTAATGATCTCAAAATAAGCGCTGAATACTTCAGGAGATAATTGTTTACCTATTAATTCTAAGCCTATTTGTTGATAAATTTTACTTTTGTCTTTAATCAAATTTTGTAGCTTGACTAACTTTAAATCTTCATTTTCAAGACCCTTAAGCTCTTTTTCAAGTTTTAATTGCCTTTTAAAACTATCAACAGCTAGTTCTTCATGATCGAAATGATGATCAATTGATTTTAAATTGCTCTTTAATTGATCAATTTTTTTAAATTCTGTAGATCTGAAATCTTCTATTGTCAATATAGCAGTATCGAATGCTTCGTAAAGTGCAGAAGATAAGGATTTTCTTAAATCTGCCTCTAGGTTCAAATGTCTAATAAATATCACTAGTTGCAATCTTTGTAAACTTGATGTTAAATCACCCCAAGCGCCCATTGATGTTCCTGCAACACCATATTTAATGGATCTAAGTAACCTCAAATCATCTTTTTTATCAATCCATTCTATATTAATGAGATTGCGAGGTTTTGCATCTAGCATAACTTGGCCTCTTGCACCGGTTCCATCAGCTTCTTTACCATGGCAAACTGCGCAATTCATCAGAAAAAATTTCTTTCCTTGTTCAATATTTTCTTCAGTGTAATATTTTTGCTTGATGAAATAAGAATTTTTTTCAGGTGAGTTAATTAAGTTGTCTTTTATCTCAAAAATTGCATCATTAATGCTTTCAGATTTCTTTTTAGGTAGTATATTTTCTTTTAAAATATTCCCTTCATTTTTTAATTCATCATGAATCATTGAAGGCTCATATAGCCACTTTAAAATATTATCTGAGCTATTCATACCTCTTTCATTTGGTACTTTAGAATATATCCAATCGACAATACTTTCAATTTCAGGTTTACTTAATACTGCTATTGCATCATTTGGGGGTACATCTGTTGCAATCTCTCCCCAAGGAGCCATAGGCGTGCCCTTAACACCATGTAAAATAGAATTTACGGCATTTTCTTTTGTCAAATTCCTTAAAAAATCAGCATTCCGTAAATTTTTTGGAATTGGATAGATCCATTCAGAAACTGGGCCGTTTCCACCTAAATGATTTCCATGACATTCAGCGCAATGAATTTCGTATGCCATCTGCGGCTTAAATCCAAAATGTTCCCAAATAAGTCTTGTTTCATCGCGGTTTTTTATTCCCAATACGTTTAACATATGAGTAAGGGAGTAAAATTTTGTATCATCAAATGGGAAAATTGGCATGATGGAATTTGGAATCAATGCGCTCGGGTTTCTAAAATGTTGCATTAACCATTCATCGCTTCGATATATCCCTGACCAATTTGGTTTTGGCCCAATTATTCTACCAAGGCCATATTCTTGAATATAAACCAATAAAACACGTCTGACACGCTTTTTCCAACCTTCAAGCTTATTTAAAATTTCTTGTTTTTTTAGAGGATCTTTCTCATGTTTCAGCTTTAATGAATACTCATGATTTTTTGCGCGACTAGCAAAGGCAAAATCAGTATAAAATGAACTTATAGTGTCCGGGAATTTTTTTTCAATTTCTTCTAAGATAGAACCTGTTCTTAGATTATTTACAATTTGCTTATCTATTTCATCGCTATTTTTTTCGATGATCTCGGCAAGTTTTGATCCAACAACATCCTCTGGGATAAGATTTTTAAACCATTCTTTAGCTTTATAAACTTCTTTAAAGTCCGTTTTATTCTTCTCAATTTCAAATCCTGTGTCTGATACAAAACCCTTAAGTCGATGGCAAGCAGCGCACCCCTCTGTTGCAAAAATTATCATGGATTTATTTAAATCATAAATTTCAGTTGGAGAAATAGGCTTTTCAAAATCATTTTTTTGTCCAGCTTCCCATTCTTTTAAATGAATAATATTCATGCTATCAGAAATAGATTTATTTTGACCTGTTTGTCCTAGCAAAAATGTCATCAAATCTTCAAGTTCTATGTGATCTAAATGAAAATTTGGCATTGTTGAATTTCGAAGTGTACTTTGAGGCCAAACCATTTTTTGTTTAATATACCAAGGATAACCTTTACCAATCTCTGTAAGATCAGGTCCAACACCTCCTCTTGCAAGTGCAGCAATTCGATGACACGCATAGCAGCTTTGAGAGATGTAGAGCTCTTTTCCCCTTTGAAAATTTTGAGTCATTAGATCAACATCTGAGGGTAATTTATCTGGATTTCCTTGGTTATCATTATTAAATTTTGATAGAATATTCGGGTTTTTAGTCAAACTTTCAGATGATAAAATTTTCAATTTCTTAAAAAGAGAACCTGTTGCTTCTTTTGAATCTTTATTGTTAATCAAAAACTCATCTAAAAAAGATCCTGAATCCAAATCATTTTTATTATTTAACGAGATAAGCTCAACTAAAAGAGCTTGAGAGCCTACTAAATTTAATAGTTTTCTATTAATACTTTGAAGAACAACATCTTTTGCAGGAGCTTCATTTTGAATACGAAGTCCATCTTCACCCCCAACTGTCATCAGGAGAAAGTCAAGATTAGCTTGAATTTTTAACAGCTCCTGTTCGTTCAAAAGATAACTAGATTTTTGTTTTCTTAAATTTTCAACAATCTTACTAACCCCTTCATTTTCGACATCTCTATATAAATTTAATAAGGTCAATAAGGTCGCTTGATCATTGTTAAAGGCACGTTGAATAATACCGATTTTATTTTGATGAGTTCCGCTCAAAATTTTGGCGCTCGTATTAACAGTTTTGAGTGATTCTTCAGTTGATTGGTGGCATTGCATGCACTTTGCCTGAATGAGCGCTCCGACAAAAATTGGTGTAGTTTGAAATATCAGCTGATGTCCTGGTTTTCCGTTATATCTTCTTGAAAATTTAGGGTCATTTGCCTCATCAATTTCCTTAAATAAGGGTACTGCTCCTTCAAATTCAATTTCATATTGACCATCTTCTATCGGTCCATGAGCTTTTTTAGTTGTTAAGCCCTGACCATTTCCATTATGACATGATGTACATCCATATTCATTGATTGAATGAAATTCAAAGGCTCTTGTTTCAGCACCCATTAACGGATGCATTTTTAAGACTTTAGTTACATCATAAACATGATCACCAACAGTTGCTGTTTTCAAGGCTTTTAATTTTTCGCTTTCACTGATGCGGTTTTCTGATTCCAATTTTTTAATTTCTAAATCAAGCTTTGTCCATACATCATCAGGGTTTGGTATTTTTTCAGGGATACCATTTTGATCATATATGATATTTCCATCTATATCCTTAGCAATTTTAGTAGGAGAAAAATGAGGAAAGCTTAAAGCTACATGACATGAAATACAACGATCAACCTTTGCAGGACCTAAATCTTCCCGGGTTTGAACAATTTGTCTGATTCCGATGTTAAATTCAGGTGGAGCCTCATTTGTGTAAGTAGACCTAAAATCCTCAAGAGCGATATATTTTTTTTGATAAATTTTATATTCTGGAAAAGCTTCTCTATAAATAAAAACAGCAAAAATTGAGGTAGCAACAACCCCAAGAGAAATTAAAGTAAGTTGATATAAATCAGAGCGCATTTATTTTCCTTTCAGTATCTTGCCAATTTTTCAACATCAATGTCTCGCATAATTCTCAACCCAGGGCCAAACCCAACCCCAGTTAGCACCTCTAAAATAGGTGCCTATTATAATAAGAAGACCTTGCCATGTCATAAATGCTGTATATAATAATATCGCTAAATATCTGCTTCTGTGAAACCAATAACCCTCTCCATGTGGGTTTCTATCAAGATATGGTATAAGCATGAGTCCGACAACAAAAATCATCGGCATCGCAACACCACCCCAAAAAGCATCGTAGGCAACCATTTCCTGTAATCCTAAAAAATACCATGGGGCTTTTGAAGGGTTTGTTGGTTTACTCGGGTCAGCAGGCTCTTCAAGAGGTGCATCAATAAATGATAATCCGAGCACAAGAACAAGCGTTAGCATAAACGCTACAAGTTCAGCCCTTAATAGATGTGGCCAAGTAAAAATAAAGTTATAGGGGCCTTTATCAACTGTTGGGCAAGTCCCTCTCACAAGTTCCATCAAGCCATAAGTTCTTTTCACACCAGGTGCAAATGATTCTTTAGTATCTGATCTTTGTACAACACGATATGGGTCTGGCCTTATTCTATCAGGTGGTCTTGAAAGACCTCCATCTTTACGAATACGCCAAAAATGAACGCCTATTAAAGTGCCGGTAACAAGTGGTAAAAATGCAACATGCAACACATAAAAACGAATTAAAGCATCTTGTCCAACACTTGTAGATGCAAGGAGCATTACGCGGTTTACATTATTTTCAAAACCGGGAAGATTTGGTACATAACCTGCAATATTTGATCCGACAGTAATAGCCCAAAACGCAAGTTGATCCCAGGGGAGCAAGTATCCGGTAAAAGATAGAAGTAAAGTCAGCACCATAAGTATAACGCCAATCACCCAGTTAAACTTTCGTGTACTCTTGTAGGAACCCGTATAAAAAACTCTCGACATATGCAGAAAAACAAATAACACCATCATATGGGCGCTCCAGCGATGCATGTTTCTAAACATCATCGCAAATGGAGTAGTATCCTGCCAATCTTTCATGATATCATAAGCGCGATCTTCAGTCGGGATGTAATAAAACATCAAAATGACACCTGTGAATGTGAGAATCAAAAACAAGCTCATTGTAATAGAGCCAAGTCCGAGTGTGTAAAAAGGGTCTAAGGAATGTTTGTGACATTTTACGGGGTGAAAATGCAAAAAGAAATTTTTAAAAACAATTTCTGATCTATCTACATCATTATTCGGATAATTATGCCTAAAAATTGATCTGACAAACATGGAGGGGAGGCCAACTAAATATTCAGCCCATGATTCCCTGCGTTTTCCTTGAAATACTACCATAATGTTACTCTATTTACCTATGCAATTGGAGGAAACCAAGCCTTTTCCCAATCTAACGTTGTTTTTTGCTTATCCACCATAATATCGCCAGATGCTCCTTTGGAAACACCAAAGTATACAAGAGGTAGCGGAGCTGGCCCTCCGGTATTTAATCCATGTGAATCATAAGTTGAACCATGACAGGGGCATGAAAAACCTGTAGGTGCTAAATTGACCGTACATCCAAGATGCGTGCAAACAGCTGTTTGAACCCGAACTCTTCCGGATTTTGTTTCAATAAAGACTTTTTGTTTTGGATTAAAGACTTTACCGTCTCTTGCCAAAACCTCTTCAAGCCTTCCTATTGAAAAAATACTTGGGGCTGTTTTCATAGCATTTGGATATAAAAACCCTAAAAGTGATGTCCCAAAAAGAGAACCGGTACCTACAAGGCAGGCTCCAACACCCATAAGAGCCAAAAATGAACGCCTTGAAATCAGAGGATCGTTACTATTTTCATCGACATTTAATGAATTGCGATATTTAGGCATATTTTTTTAGTTTTCCTTGTCATTTTCTTCATCCCTGAACATTTGGTACTTAACATCTTCTGAATCATCAATCATATTTTTTTTTAAGCAGTATAAATAAATTCCCAAACCAAAAAAACTCATCAAAAGTGAACTTAGCAAATACCAAACCATTTAGACCTGTCCAATGAATAAAATGGCAATCTACCAAATTAAATGATTTTTTTGAAATTGTTTTATTATTCAAGCCAACGAAAGCTATAATCCATCAGATCCATGGTTACTGCTTGGGTCGGGCATTTTTCAGCACATAATCCGCATCTAATGCACATATCCTCATCCTTCAACATCGCAGTTCCCATTAAATCAAGATCTTCATCTCTTAAACTTGAAGAATTTATATCGTACATATTATCAACAGCAAGTCTTAAATTTCCAACTCCAAGATCTAAATTAAGCTGACTTAAAGGCACTTGCTTTAAGCAATTCACAGGGCATACATCAACACATCCATTGCATTTGATACAAAGAGATCCATCAAAGACAGGACTCACATGGCATTGAAGACATCTATTTGATTGTTCATGAGCTTCTTCATGAGTGTAGTTATTTTCAACCAAATTTTCATTATGAATGCGTACATCAGCAGGCTGCATTGATGGTAGCTTCCATTTAGTCTTAAGGTAGGTCTTGTCACGTATAGGTGATATTTCAGTAAATTCTGCTGAAAATTCTTGGTAGGGTTTTGTATTTAATAAATCTGAATCGATCGATCTTGCAGCTTCTTGTCCATGACGTATTCCTGTAATAAAAAGGGCGGCTCCAAATGCAGCGTCACCCCCTGCGTATAGTCCTTTAATTGAAGTTCTGCAAGTGCCTCTATCCGTTTTTATAATCCCTCTATCCATTAAAAGCTGATCTGATTTATCAAATCCGTCTAAAATACTCATATCAAGTCCTTGTCCAATTGCAAGAGCTATTGTATCGCAAGGAATAACAAATTCAGAATCAGGAATCACTTTTGGGGCAAACCTACCTGAAGAATCAAAAAGAGAATAAATTTTTTGTACTCTTAAACCTGTTATTTCACCATTTTCATCTCTTTCAACAGAAATCGGCGCTAATCTATTTTGAATAGTAATACCTTCTTCTAAACCATCCTCGATTTCAAATTCATCTGCTGTTTGCTCATCCCTTGATTCTAAGCAAACCATAGTCACTTTTTTAGCTCCATTTCTAACTGAGGTACGCGCTACATCAAAACTTACGTTTCCACCTCCAATTACAATCATGTTTTCTTTTATCTTCCATTTTTCACCCATACATCTTACTCTGAGGTATTCAATACCTCTGATAATATCAGCAAGATCAGCTCCAGGAATCGGCAATTCCCTTGACTTCCAAAGTCCGGGTCCTAAAAAAACAGCATGATATTTTTCTTGGAGTTCTGTTAAAGTAATGTCTCGACCAACTTTCATGTTATAATAAATTTTTGCTCCAAGATATTCGATCGCAAAACATTCGTTATAAACAATATCATTTTTTAGTCGGTAAGATGGGACTCCATAAGTCAACATTCCACCTGGTTTCCCCATCATTTCATAAACATCAACTGCATATCCCAAACGTAGCAAATCATGAGCACATGCAAGAGATGCAACACCCGCACCAATACACGCTACTTTCAATCCGTTTGGCTCTGGTTTTGTAGAACCTCTTGCATAGCTCATTTCTAACGATTTTATGTGGGCTTGCTTATCCATACCAAACCACTCATCCAAATATCGCTTTTGTGCTCGTATTGTAAGCGTTTTATCTACTCGATCACGCCTACAGGAAAGCTCGCAGGGCGCACCGCAAATCATACCGCAAATTGAAGCAAACGGGTTTGGCCCTCTTGCAATTTTATAACCTTCAAGTAGATTTCCTGCATGAAGTTGCAGCATATATCCCCTTGGATCTGTATTAACAGGGCAACCATCACGGCAGTCAATCTGTCTAATAAAGTAATCTAAATCAGGGATGACAACATCGTAAATTTGCTTGTATGTTTTGATTATTTCATCGTCTGACATGGCTTACCCTAAATTGTTATAAAATTATTTATGTATACTAAAATTTATTAAATCTAGCAAATTAAATACTGATTCCTTATCAAGTCTCTACTGTTACAGCATAAGTCAAAAACTTTTTTATCTAGAAATTAATGTTTTAAATATTATTCCAATAAATCGCTTAAACATGCATCACGATCAGACAAGATTTATTATAAAAAATAATTTAATTATTCCTTGCTTGAAAATCTTTCGCCTTGTAAATTAAATTTTTAATTACTTTTTTTTTTTAACAAAGGATTTTTAACATGATTTCAAAAATTTTACATAACTTAGATAAAAAAATTTCTTTTTTTATCTTTTCAATATGCATGATAGGATGTTTGCAGACAGTACCTGCATTTTCAGCAGAAAACAATGAGGTAGAATCATCTAAAATCTCGCGTTCTTGTCATCATAAATGTCGCCCTGCTAGAGGCGCTACTGGAGCTACTGGTGTTACCGGAGTTACAGGCCCTACAGGTGTTTCTGGACTTACAGGCTTAGACGGTGGTGTAGGGCTTGGAGTTTTTGGGTATTTTTATAATGCAGTATCACAAGCTGGTATTGATTATTTAGGAGTCATTGATCTTCCAACAATGGATCCTATCTCTTCAATCGGATTTTTAAGTTCAATAGATAATGGGGTGATCATACCTGTAACTGGTATCTATTCAATTAGTTATAATGTCGTAGCCGATCAAACGATGACAATAGCGCTTGCTCAAAATGACAATCCTATTCCAAATTCTGCATATGCTTCATTTTCTAATCTATCAAACCCTGTTGGATTATTCGCTCAAATAATTGTTTCTTTGAACGCAGGTGATGTAGTTACTTTATTAAATCTCAATCAAGCAGGGGACGCTCCTGATACTCTTGAAGTTACCACCAATACTCCACTAACCGTTGGTTTCCCGGTCGCAATGACGCTTATACTTCTTAAATAGGAAATTTAAATAATGAATATATTCAGTAAGTATTTCAAAAAAGTATGGATAATTTCCATGTTTTCCTTAACTGCAATAAGTTGGACTTCACCTCTCACTATATCTGGGAATGGTACGAATACAACACCCTCTGTTTCAGTTAACAATCAAGGTAAAGCATCTGTTGTTTGGAATAACGGAATTTTTCCTCAATTATCTATTCAAAGTTCATCCTACGATGGTACCAACTGGTCTGCGGTCACTACAATTAGTGACATCAGAACATCTGTTTCACCAGTTTGTGGGATAGACTCATCGGGTAATAGTGTAGCAGCATGGGAGGTTTTAAGTGGTAGGACAAGGTCTATTCTTACAGCACAAAAACCGGCAGGTCAAAATTGGAATCTACCAATTACACTTTCAATAGCACGATCTAATACAGGAGTCTCTATTGCGACTAATGCATTTGGGCAGACAATTGTTGGATGGATAAATAAAACAAATAATATAATCCAAACAGCCTCTTTAAATTTTGGTGGCTCCTGGTCTTCTATTTCTGCTGTTCAACTCCCTTTAGGTTCTAGAGGGGATTTAAAACTTGGAATTGACAATTCAGGAAATGGAATTCTTGCTTGGGAAGATTATACAGCTGCAAAAGTTTTTACATCACAAACAACAGCTGGTTTAAATTCGTCTTGGTCAAACCCAAGATTAGTAAATGCTGTAGGAAAACAAAAAAACCCAACCTTGAGTGTAAATGCCTTAGGAAATGCAATTGTTTCTTGGATCAATAAAGAGACTAATCTTGCTGAAGCATCTATATATAGTAACAGTAATTGGTTACCTGTAGCTATACTTTCAGATAGTGTGAGTTCAACAACATCGACTGCTATTTCTGAATCTGAATACTTTGTTTCCTGGGTTAATCTTGTAAATGGAAACATCGAAGGAATAAGTACTATTAATGGTATTTGGGATATAGCCTTTAATCTATCAGCAATGTCTTCAAACTTATCGCCTAGAAGTTCCTATTGTCAAGGGACCTTCTACACTTTGTGGGCAGATCTTATCATTGAGGCAGTTAATGTAGCTGATTATTTAACACCTTCACCAGTAGGTGGGTCATCTCAGCCACCTTTTATTATTTCAAATGGAAATAGCAATACATCAGCTATTATTTCATCGTCACTAAATAATACAATTATTGCTTGGGAATCCATTATTGGTAAAAATAATAGTGTCATACAGGTAAACATGAATTGATTTTAGCCTCTTTTTTTTTAGATAGGGTGATAATTCTTTTATTACCCTATCTAAAAATTCGTAAACCCATCTTACAGGTGTTTGGTACTAAGTCCTGAAGGGTCGACATCAAATTAAAAAAGTATAAAGTCGAGTCTGTTAAACTCTATGGTAGAAATAAACACTTTTTTATTACCGCAGAGAGCTTAAGAAAAAACAGAGAGAGAGGATTTTATAAAAGAAAAATTGAAGGAGATAAATCTTCTGGAATATTACAGGGTATTGAGTAAGGTTTTTGAGCTATTCGTGCCACCCCAGTCGAGACCTAAGGTGTTTATTTAATCAACAAAGCGTATTTTTTCGTAAGTCAGTTTTAACCTTAATTGAGTAAAAAAATTCTTTTATTCCTTGAGTTTGAGAAGCATTTTAAAAGCTTGGGGCTTGCAAGGGCGTAAGCGTCAAATTTACCCATCTTTAAATCTTTAATTTCTTAACAATTCGCGGGACTATCGGGCCTAGCTTGGCAGATTGACATTACAAAAAGACACGCATTGTTAGTTAAATCAACACCCTAATGCAGACCCAATAAAGTGCGCTATCTTCTAATTTTAATTTTTCAACTGAAAGAGGTTTCAGATTTCCAGCTATTCAGTAACAATGAGTATATATCTGATCAGTGTAAGATTTTGAAGGAAGTAAAATGAATGGAAGGAATTTCGTTGTTTCGGATAATTACCTCTTCGATATAGCCTCCAAAATAATCTTTAATCTCTTTAACAAACTCATTAATTAAAGATTTTTTTCCTTGTACAAAAATTTCCACACTACTATCAGATAGATTTGAGGCTGTACCTTTAAGACTTAAATTGTTAGCAAACCTTAATGCTGTTGCCCTGAAACCTACACCTTGTACACGGCCTTTAAAAATTAGATGCACATGAATGATTTCATCAGCTTCCATTAACACTCACACTCATCTGTTTGTTCATCATTTGGTAAGTGACCCTGAATAATCTCGCCTGGTTTAAAATTCAAGATTAAATCCCTTACTTCGTCAGGTGTTGCAGCTTTACTGATTAACTCTCTAAACCCTCGTGTTCCGGCTGATTTCTTAAAATACCAGCAACCAACACGTCTCATATCAACAGCTGTGCGTCTTGCATGGTGGTAGTCAAATGTATGCTCAAAATGATTGTAAAGCGCCTGTCTATAATCCTCAACACCTCTTTCAAGGGGTGCCTCACTCATTAAATCACGGATGATGTCTTCTACAATCCAAGGCTGTCCCATTGTTCCACGAGCAACCAAAATGGCATCGCATCCTGTGTACTCAAACATCTGCCTTGCAGAATTGACATCCATCACATCTCCATTGCCAATAACTTTGATGTTAATAGCAGCATCTTTTGCTGTTTTTATATAATCCCAGTTGGCAGGCCCTTTATAAGCTTGTTTTCTTGTTCTACCATGAATGCATATAGCTGTAGCACCAGCAGCCTCAGCAATTTTTGTAACTTCTTCTGCTATGATACTTTCCTCATCCCAACCGGCTCTTATTTTTAATGTGACAGGGATTTTGACAGCACTTACCATTTCATGGACAATATCACCTATTAACTTCGGATTTTTTAATAAACCGGAACCACTTCCATCTTTTGTCACTTTATCAACTGGACAGCCGCAATTTAAATCGACAACATCAAAACCTAAATCTTCAATAATTTTTGCGGCAGCCCCTGCAATTTCTGGTTTACTTCCGCAAATTTGTCCACCTATAGGGTGCATACTTTTATCAAAATCAAGCATATGAAATGTATTTTGATCATTACGAACAAGTGCGTCCATCTTGACCATTTCACAGTATATTAATCCGGGTCCGTAACTTGCAGACATTTTTCTAAAAGGAAAATCGGAACAACCGGCAAGGGGAGCATAAAAAATATTATTTGGTAATTTAATGGTACCAAAGTTAAAGTCTTGAATGTAAAAATTTTTATTCATGAGATAATCGTGCTCAGTAATATAATAATAAATTTTTCAATAAATCCGAGGCAAAAAATAGCAACAATCGGGCTTATATCTATCATTCCGAGAGGCGGAATAAACTTTCTAAACAAATTTAAATAAGGATCTGTATAAAAATTAACAAATTGCATGATGCGGCTTTGTTTAAATTCAGGAAACCAAGATCCTAAAATTCTTACAAATAACAGCAAAAGATACACTTGAAAAATAACATGGATTATTTCAAATAACATTCTATTCCTTAAACTTTGTCAATGATTTAGAACCAAATTTTTTCATAAAAATTGATAAATGTCAATTTATTTATCTATACTTGTTAAGAATAGAAACTTTAAGGTATGCTTTTGATTATAAGCTTTGTATTCTACTTTTTTTAGATGAATACAGGTAAAAAAAATCTTTGAAATCAAAGATTTATTAGACTTATAATTGTGACAGATTAACAAAAAAACAATAATAAATTTAACCCATGATTTTCCATGATTGATAAACCGGACTCATCACATACATTAGGTTTGGAGTTACAAGGCAAAAACCTAAAAATGGTTCAATTATCGCTTATTAAAGGTAAGCCTAAACTTATTCGTCTTTTTGAATTCGAAATCGATCAAGAAAATAATTTGAAAACCCAATTTGAAAAAACAAATACCCAAGATATCGAATCTGATGATGTAAAACGGCTTTACATTGCAAAACATGATTTTAAAGACCTTGACTTAGAGCGGTTAACAAATACAAATCTTGTTTCTACTTGTTTAAATGGTACTCAAACTATTGTTCGGTCCCTTGAAATAAAACTTAAAAAAGAGCGCGACATTATAGCAGCCTTACCCTACCAGGTAGAGCCTATCTTGCCATTTTCTTATGAAAATGGGGTTGTCGATAAAATAAATGTCGACCAAACAGCAGATGGCACGAGTTTAACTATTCTTGCAGCAAGAAAAGATATTATTAAGCAGCACATTGAAAGTTTTCAAAATATTCAAATAGAACCTGAAGTCATCACATCAGAATCATCAGCTTTAGTTTCTTTTGCAAATCATTTTGTGATTCCAAATCCTGTTTACTTCATTATCTATTTTGCAAATTTACATATTACTTGCTCTCTTGTCAAAAACGGAAAACTTATAGCCTCACAAACATGTTTTCTGAAAAGTGGGCTAGAAAATACCTTAGAAATACATGTAAACGATGTTACCCGGATTTTATATGCTTTAAGTAAACAAACAAGGGGTGTTGATGTTAAGGATGTTTTGTATTTAGGGGATGTAGTAAAAAATAAAAATCTTGTGACATCACTAGAATTAAAACTTAATAAAAACTCTTGTTCTTTGCAGCCTGACTTAAATTTTGATCTTTCAACCGTGGAACTTCAAAAATTTGCAATACCTTTAGGTCTTGCCTTAAATACTTTACAGTCCACTGAAAACCGCATTAATTTTCGCCAGGAAGAACTTAGCTTTCCAAATCCTTGGAAACACTTAAAAAAACCACTTGGTATCTATCTGGTTCTTGGGGCCTTATTAGCAGTTAGCTTCCATTTTTTTGGTCAAGCCTATTTAAATGTTTATGAAGATGAAATAAAAACAGAATATGTTGCTTTACTTGGCGGTATGAATAAGCCCTACAGTGAATTTGAAAATGAATATTTCCTAAAATTTCCTTCAGAGGCAAAAAATGAATATGGCGAAATTACACCGATTATAGAGTTATCTCAAAACGATATTAATAACCGTTTAAATTTTCTCTACAAAGAACTTCAATCGTCTCCTGAAAGTTTTCCATTATTTCCAAATGTACCGCGTGTGAGTGATGTTTTAGGCTGGTTAAGCAATCATCCAAATGTTGTAGAAAAAGATGATCTTAATGATACGAAAAACCCTCTTATTCAACTTGAGAGTTTTAGCTACACGATGTTAAAAAGACCTGACCAAACGAAGAAACAGGAAAAATATCAAGTAAAGGTTGAGTTTGAATTCAATACAGCAACACCAAAACTTGCTCGTGAATTTCACGATGCCCTAATAGCTCCAAATGAAATTGTGGATCCTAAGGGCGAGGTAAAATGGAGTTCTAATCGTGGGAAATACAAAACCTCCTTTTTCCTAAAAGATAAAACCATCTACCCATCTACAAGGCTTTGAAAATGAATATCTTTAATAATATTTCCAAGCAACGCCTTTTAGCTCTTATTATCATTTGCGGATTTGTTCCGTTTTTATTAATATCCTTGAATTTTATGTCAAATAAAAGTCAATTGGATGAGTTGCATAACAACCTAAAACAGACAGAGCAACTTGCGTATGTGCGAGAAAAAAAACAAGCAATCAATATGGCTTTACGCAATCACAATAAAGATGCCGATCACTTTTACATTGATAAACACCTTGAAACATTAACTTTTCTTGAACCAGAAATTGATCATCTTCATAAAATAGTCAATAATTCAAGTTTTGCTGAAGATGATGCCGTTAAAAAAAGGTTGGAACATTTAACGGGAACAGGAAATAACATGATTTTTTCTGAAGGGGTTGTACAGTCGCATCCGCTTTTTCAAGAAACAACAGAAACACTTGTACATCCGGTCGAGGTTAATATAGGCAATATTCAACAAATATTAAGTCATGTTGAGGGAATTGAAATTGGACAATTTACTCCGCCCCCCCATTATCCTCAGTTGATCGTTCTGGATTTTAAATTAGATAAAAAAAATCTAAATGAAAAAAATGATGTCTTTATCTTAAATATGAAACTATTAAAAAGAGAATTCCTGTGAACTTTATTAAACATACCTGTCTCCTTATTTGTCTGCAATTTAGCATTTGCTCTTGCTCAAACTATAATAATAACAAAGAGCCTGTACCTCAACTTGTCAGCATCAATCTTGTCGATCGAAATGGCATGTCCGAAACAATTAGCCAGATGGATCGTCTAAAACAATATTCAAATGTTAATTTTTTAGACACTCAACCTTATCAAAAAATTCTTCGTGTCTATTCAAGAGACTTTTCGGGGACTATTAAAGCTATCATTACAAGCTACCATCCAAATGGACAAGTGAAGCAATATTTAGAAGTTGCAGATAATAGAGCCTCCGGAGCCTATCGCGAATGGTATTTAGATGGGACTTTAAAGCTTGAAACATTTGTTATCGGCGGCATTGCAGATCTGAATACTTCGGCTGAAAAAAGCTGGCTATTTGATGGCAGTAGTCGCGCTTTTGATGAATGCGGTAATTTGGTTGCAACAATTGATTATTGTAAAGGAGAGCTCACAGGTACATCTCGCTATTATCACAAGAATGGCAGCATTTGGAAGATTGTTCCCTTTACAAAAAACATGGCAGAAGGGACATTTGAAATTTACCTTGAAAATGGTAGTCTCTTGCAAACATCAGAGTTTTCGTCCGATGTCAAACATGGTAAAACAATACGTTATTGGCCATCTCAACATTTGGCATCAGATGAATTATATACTGAGGGCCGCTTGTTAGACGGTTTTTACTATGATCTAAATGGTAACCTAGTTGCTGAAATTCATGAAGGAACAGGCTATAGAGCTCTTTTTGGAAAAGATACTCTATGTGAGCTCCAGGAATTTCGCGGTGGTCTTCAAGATGGATCTGTACAGGTATTTGATCTGGAATTAAACTTGATCAAAATTTATCATGTAAAAAATGAAATGAAACATGGCGTTGAACTTGAATATTACCAAAATTTTCTAAAATTCAAAACGCAACAAGAAAAAATTTCAATTGAGTGGTCGGACGGAAAAATACACGGGACTGTAAAAACTTGGTATGAAAATGGAAATCTTGAAAGCCAGCGCGAAATGACAAACAATATGAAAAATGGACTTCTCTCTGCTTGGTACCAAGATGGAAGTGTCATGCTTTTAGAGTCTTACGACCATGATAAGCTTTTAAAAGGAAAATATTTTAAGAAAACTGAAAAAACACCTATTAGCGAAGTTATAAATGGAAATGGCTTAGCCACATTGTATGATTCAAATGGTAACCTTTTTAAAAAAATTAACTATCATAATGGCAAACCCCAGGATTAAAATCTGGTTTCCGAAATGGAAATCCGTTATGCTTTTGTTTTAAGTTAAACAAATAGGAGACTATCATGGCTAATGAGGCAGATAAAAAAAAGGGAACTGATGTTGAACGCAAAAAGGCTTTAGATTTGGCTGTCAGCCATATTAAGAAGCAATTTGGCGATGGTGCAATCATGTGCCTTGGTAAACATTCAGCTGAACGCGAAATAAGTGTTATTAAAACTGGAGCCTTAGCGCTAGATGTTGCAGTCGGAATCGGCGGTGTGCCAAGAGGACGTATTGTTGAAATTTTTGGCCCGGAATCATCTGGTAAATCAACACTTGCAATGCATATCGTAGCAAATGCTCAAAAAAATGGTGGTCTTGCTGCCTATATTGATGCTGAACATGCGTTAGATCCGGGCTATGCTGCTAAAATAGGAGTCAACCTTGATGATCTTCTTATTTGTCAACCAGACAGCGGTGAAGAGGCTTTAAACATTGCAGAAACACTTGCCAGATCAAACTCTATTGATGTCATTGTTATTGACTCGGTTGCAGCTTTAGTGCCAAAATCTGAACTTGAAGGCGATATTGGCGATTCATTTATTGGATTACAAGCGCGTCTTATGTCACAGGCTCTTAGAAAATTAACAGCCGCCTTATCAAAAAGTAATACTTGTGCCATCTTCATTAACCAAATTCGTGAAAAAATTGGCGTCATGTATGGAAACCCTGAAACCACAACAGGGGGTCGTGCTTTAAAATTTTACTCATCGCTACGTTTAGATATTCGTCGTACAGCAGGTATCAAAGGTAATGACAATGCTGAAGTTGGAAACCGTGTTAAAGTTAAAGTTGTAAAAAACAAAATGGCGCCTCCTTTTAAAATAGCTGAATTTGATATTCTCTTTAACGAAGGAATTTCACGTACAGGTACTGTTATCGACATGGCAACAGAATACAACATCGTAGATAAAAAAGGTGCTTGGTTTAGTTACAAAGGTCAAAGACTTGGTCAAGGTAGAGAAGCAGTGCGTGAAGAATTAAAAAATAACCCCAAACTGCTTGATGAACTTGAAGCTCAAGTGCTTTTAGCTTACAAAGAAGCTTTCATAAAAGATGCTTCCAAACCATCAATTATTGATGATTTGTCACTATCAGAAGATTTTGCTGAAGTTTAGCAGTCAAAAGCCCTTAAAACGTTTCAGTTTTAAGGGCTTTTTAATTTAAGGTTTTAAAAAATGCCAACCAAATTAATCGGATTCTCTCTATTCTCACTTGGTTTGATCTATCTTTTCTTTTTTCTGGTTCCAACAGGATATTATACCCATATCAAACATCTCTTCAATGTCGCAGCGCTTCTAATTTCTGGCACCGGACTTTTTTTTTATGAAGCAAAATAATTTAAATTTTTTTGAATTGCCATAAACGAATTAAGGCCGTAAAAAAAACAAGCGCAATAAACAGATAAGAAATAACAAAGAATGCTCTTGGAAACAAGATCATAATGGAAAAAAAAATAAAAGCTTCAGCTCTTTCTATAAGTCCTGGACTATAATGGAAGCTTTTTTCTTTTTTATTTTGAGTAAAAATTCCCACGACAAGAAAGGAGGTGATGCATAATAAGATACTACCTAGCATTAGCAAACAATTCAAAGATCTTATTTCAGGTTGATAAAGATAAAGACCTAAGATTACTGAAAATTCAACCATTCTATCACCTACGATATCTAGAGCTGCTCCAAAAGGAGACGTTTGATTTTTGAAACGTGCAATAGAGCCATCAAGAGTATCCAAAAATCCTGAAAACAATAACATGACAAAAGCTAAAATAGGATATTTAATTGCCATTAAAGGCAGTACAGCAACACCTGTGATTAAAGCAAAAAAAGTAACTGTTGTTGGGGAAAAATATGAAAAAATAGGCAAAAAGGGGTCAACAACGACTTTTTGATACAATGTTCGTCCGTAGCTGTCAATCATAATTTTGCCTTTTCACTTATTTAAAATTAACTCATTCTAAAATCTTTAATAGAGCATAAGTTTAAATATCTGAATATTTATTCGATCCCCAAATCTCTTTCAAACGCTTATCTCTTCCACAATTATATCCATAAAATTTATAACGAACAGGATTTTATTTATAGTAATTTTGATGTTATTCTTCTGCAGGATAAAAGGGCTTTGCAGTTAAAATTTCAAATAGAATAGGGTTTATTTTATTAGCAGAAACCAATTCATTTTTATATTTTTCTGCCAGCTCTTTTTGATTTTCATTATGATAAAAAATGACAGGGCGATATATGTTTCCCTTATCACAAAATTGTCCATCATTTCTTGTAGGATCTACATCATGCCAATAAAAATCTAAAAGCTCTTGATAACTCACTTCACTCGGATCGTATTTGACCTGCAGCGATTCAACATGGTTTGAAGTTCCTGCTGAAACCTTATCATAAGAATGATTAATTGTTTCTCCACCTGTTAAGCCTCGCGTTATTGAGATAACTCCCTTAACTTGATCAAAATCATGCTGAGTGCACCAAAAGCATCCGCTTGCAAATGTAGCATCTTCATACTTGCTGCTATCATTTAATTTTTTTTCTCTCCATAAGAAGTTGTATTTAAAAAAATAAGAGTGAAAGTTAATATGCGTGAAAAAATTTTATAATTTGCTTAAATAATGATATCTTTTGTTTTTTTATAATTGATAGTTTTAGATTAAAATACAAAGTTAATTTAAAACCAATTAAACGAGTTGAAAGTGAAAATTATCTTATTTATTTTTAGCATTTTAACTTTCTTTCAAATACCTGACCTTGCTTTTGCTGATTCAAAAGTAGATGGTGCAGAATTGGAATGCTCAGCTGAGTATCGATTTGATGGAAAAAAATTAGTCCTGACCGAAAACGAACAGAGAGAGACGCTTAAACCAGAACAATTTAAAATTTTAAGAGAGGGTGAAATAGAGACACCGTTTCATAATGGTTACCACGATAACAAAAAGAGGGCTCTTTACGTTTCCGCAGGGTACGCTCTTCCACTTTATAGCTCTTATACAAAGTTTGACACAGGTACCGGATGGCTAAGTTTTTGGCAGCCTATTTGTCCAAAAAATATGACGATAACAGAACAAGGTTTAATCTTTACAAAAAACGAGGTTTCTTGTAGTCGCTGTGGAGCGCACTTAAGCGATGTTTTAAATGATGGGCCGCCTCCAACTGGCAATCGCTTATGCATGAATTCAGTATCCTTAAAATTTATTCCGAAATGAGAGATATTTATAAATCAAACTCACACCCTATTATCGTTATTGGGGCTAGTGCTTGGGGCTTAGTCATTGCAATTGGAGCTACAAAAGCCGGCAAAAAAGTTCTCCTTATTGAAAAAGGTCCCTACGGTGTGGATCGTACAAATTTTGGTTGTATTCCTAGCAAATCACTCATTGCATCAGCCCACTTTGCATTTGCTATAAATGAAGCTAAAGAGCTTGGAATCGATTCTTTACCTTTTATATTGCAAACAAATAAAACTCTTTCACGAGTAAGATCAATTGTAGATAAAATCAGATCTCAGGAAGTTCCTGAAGCTTTAAATAAGCTCGGGTTAGAAACAAAGACAGGATCTGCCAAATTTGAGGTTCCAAATACGTTACGTTTTGAAGGGGGGTTATCCACGGCAAGCAAATTGTTGTTGCTACTGGATCAAAAGCTTTTATTCCGCAAATTAAAGGTCTTGATAAAACACCCTTTCTCACAAATGAGACCATTTTTCAACTCAAAGAAATTCCAAAAAGTCTCACAGTCATTCTTGGCGGGCTAATTGGTTGTGAGCTTGCTCAAGCTTTTTTAAGATTAGGCTCAAAAACCTCACGTGTTCATTCATTTAGCGAACTATCAAATAAAGAAGAGCCTTCAGCGCAAAATGTAATTGCTAATCGATTTAAACTAGAAGGTATGTATTTGCACCTTGGAATAGGTGTAAGTGAAATCTTTCATGAAGGAGATCAATTTCAAATTATTCTAGAAAATGGTCAAATGATTGAATCTGAAGCTTTACTTATTTGCGAAGGTAGAAAACCAAACGTTTCTTCATTAAATCTTGAAGCAGCTGGCCTCAACTATTCAGAATTGGGGATTCCTGTAGATGTTTATGGCCGCACTAACATCTCCCATATATGGGCTGTTGGCGATGTTATAGACCCTCCCTTCTTTACCCATTGGGCTGAAAAATCAAGCAAGAAGCGTGCTGACATCTTTACTACTTCCTTTTCCTTTTAAGAAAAAAATTGATAAAAATTAGTCGCTTCCTAGAGTAACATTTACTGATCCTGAGGTTGCAAGTATTGGATTAACAGAAAGGGAAGCATCAAAATGCTGTAACATCGCAACATACACAGTTCCTTTTAATCAAGTTGACAGAGCAATCACAGCAGGTAAAACTGAGGGTTTTGTTAAAATTGTGACTAAAAAATGGAGCAGTAAAATTTTGGGTTATACTCTAGTTGGAGCGCGTGCGGGGGAAATGTTAGGAGAAGTAAGCCTTGCTATGTATCCAGGTATTTCTTTAAGAAAACTATCTAATATTATTCATCCATATCCAACATATAACCTTGCAAGTAGGAAAGTTTTTGATTTATGGTTGACAGAGACAATTTTGTCTATTTTCAAGAGAAAAAAAATTGAATAAGAACATAAAAAAATACGTTCCGATCATCATTATTTTAATAGCTACGGCTTCTATCTATTTTACAGGTATTTACAATTATTTTTCTTTTGACAGTCTTCGAATGTATCACAAAAGTTTAAAAAATTTTGTTGAGATGCATCCTATAGCTTTACCTTTCCTATTTTGCCTAACCTACATCATCTCAACTGCCCTTTCAATACCTGGAGCTTTATTTTTAACTCTTTTAGGCGGCTATTTATTCTCACAACCCTTTAGTACTATTTATGTAGTGCTTTCAGCAACTTTAGGAGCAACCCTTATTTTTCTTGCTGCCCGGACCGCATTTAAAGATATGCTTAAAAAAAAAGCAGGACCCTTTTTACAGAAAATGGAAACAGGTTTTCAAGAAAATGCCGCTAGTTATCTACTTTTTTTAAGGTTTGTCCCTTTATTTCCATTTTGGCTTGTTAATATAGCACCTGCTTTCTTCGGAGTCTCTCTCTTTACTTTTATTTGGACTACTTTACTAGGTATTTTTCCCGGGACTTTAGTTTTTACTTTGGCTGGAGATGGATTAGAAAAATTCTTAGAAAATAATGAACCGTTTTCGCTAAACACAATTTTTAATATACAAATAAAAATGGCATTAGTCCTTTTAGGAATAGTAGGCTTAATCCCTATGGCTTGGAAAAGATTTAAAAAAAAATAAACCTTACAAAAAAATCTGAGATATAAGCTAGAAGCTGATTTCAAAGGTTAATTAATGATGCAGACAGATCAAAAGTAAACTCAACGTCCATGGAGCTTCATAATTTAAAAACATCGTGATACTTCCGCCCGTATGAGATAAAAAAATTGCACAAGGTGTAATACAAATAAAAGTCTTTAGGCTAACCTGAAAAATTGCTGTAGATACCTTTACAAGCCAACAAGGAAAAATATGGGTAGATTTGACGCTTATATTTGGGGTAAAAATTTAACGATTTTTATGCAAATTAAGCTATTAGTCCAACTTCAAACCCCAAATCAAAGATATTGAAACTCTATCAGACAAAAATTTAAATTGAAAAAAAAATATTCGTTTAAAACAATACTTGTCTGATTTATAAACTTAATTTTATACACTTTATAATCAATTAAATTTTAGGTTATGTAGCATGATTCACTCTCAAGAGTATTTTTCAGACACTTTTAAACCTATTTATTTAAATAAAGTTCCTCCGCCAAAATATTATAGGGATATTAATTTAAAGCGTCATCGTTTTAGTAATCTTGAAAAAGAGACACAAATAAACTTTAAGTTTATTTTACAATATATTTCCCCTGGAGCCGATTTGAGCTTGATCCCAACAATCTATAGTTTCAACAAGAATGATACTCAAATTAGTGTGTTAAATTATTCAAGTAGTAGTTTAAGCCTATTTAAAGATCGACACATATCGGTTAACGGAAGAAACAAAGCTACTTTTTCTACTGAACATTGTTACCTTATAGCCTACAAAATTTTTGAATATCCTAAAATCATCTGTATTGAGCAAAAAAACGATTTTGATGCATTGCCGGAAGATAGATTTTTTATTTCCATAGGGAAGCCGGTTTTCGAATTATTGATTAGTTCTATTTTTAAAAATAATTTTATAAACGACAATCTTTTCAAACAAATCCCTTTTCAGATAGCTAATGTGGATTCATTTATTAAAACGAATATTTGCATGAACCGTTTAATAGAAAGGATAGATAAAAAAGCATCTTTAAAAGAAAAACCTACTCTTACACAACTTTTATCGAGGTTTGAACTACCAAGTTACACAATTTTAAACTACACAGAGGTGGCGATTAAAATCGATATTAAAAAAAATATTTTTATTAATAATAATTTTATCAAACAGCTTGAAAATGAATGTTATTATTTCATTTTTTACCATTTGAAAGATCACCCGGAACTTATTTGCATTGAAGAGCAAAATAAACAAAAAACAGATCCGGAACCAAGAAGTTTTATAAGCCTTGAATATAAAAAAAATCCGGATCAATCTATATTTAATGAAATTATTTTTAAAATTCATAAAAAACGTGCGTTTGATTATATTTGGAAAGGTTTGTATGATGAAACATCGGTTTTCTACAGCGAAAACTTTCCATATGAAGCTATCAACATCATTACTATGAAATATTTAGAATTGTTGAAGTTATAATTTATTTAGATTAAATATTAATTATTATTTTAAAGGCAGTCATGATATCATTAGATAACCAATTCGAAATATCCTCAAAACTTGTTTTTTTGAATAAAATACCTCCACCAAATTATTACAAAGATGGTGCTGGTACTTTAAAAAAATTTGAAACCATTAATATAACATTAAGGAAGAAGTTAGAAAAGCTTTTTCAATTTATTTCTGATGATGCAAACATAAATACTATTCCGACATTTAGACGTTTTATTTGCAAACATGCAAATATTAGTGTATTAAATTTTACTAAAAACAATATTACTTTCAGTAAAAACAGAAGATTTTACGTTTTTAAACAATGTGTTGAGAGGTTTGCAAAAAAAGATTGTTGTTTAATAACCTATAATGTAATTCCATTTTCTGAAATTATTTGCATTGAACAAAAAAACGATAACGATAAACTATCTTCTGAAAGATGTTTCATAATCAAAGATAAGAATGATTATATCTATGTAGAATTATCCGTATTATTGATGTATGTGCAAAATAAAAGTCTTACAAGCCAAATTCCTTTTCAAATTGCAGATGTGGAAACTTTTATTAAGTCAGACCGTTGTATGAATAATTTAATACAACAAATAGCTAAAGAGGCATCATTAGAGGATAAAAAACCTACCCTCGTTCGTTACCTTCCTCGAAAAAATTCCCCTCAATTTACAATCTTAAATTATACAACTCAAAATATTAATTTTAATATTTATCGACAAGTTAATATTAATGACTATAAATTCTCTCAATTTAATAACGACGCTTGCCAAATCATAAGTTATTCATTGGAAGGCTATCATGAAATGATCTGTTTAGAACAACAAGATGAGGGAAACAAGATTGCAGGCCCTAGATTATTTGCTGATCATTTCTGGAAATACTATGAAGACACTTCTAAGTACGATCAGATTTTAAGTCAGATCCTTAAAGAGTTAGCCTTTCAATTTTTATGGAAGGGTATCTATGATGAAAATTCCTATTTTAACAAAGAAGGTATTCCACATGATATTGTTAGAGAAATTACAAAAATTTATGTATATTTTTCATTAAATCCTTCTTTATTTATAAATCTGGAATATGATCTTTTTGAAAGGTTTTAAGGTATTAAGTGGTTAATAACTTCTTAGATTGATTAACAAGCAGCATAGCGAGCTCCTTAAATTCTTTCGGATCTAATTTTAAAACTTCAATTATTTTGAAAAATTTATTTACTTCGTCTAAAACCATCTCAAGGGCTTTTTCTTTTCCAAAATTTATAGCAACATTCACTTTATGATTATTATTTAAATCCTGCTGCATATCCTCAATATCATCAACAATCTGAAAAGCCATCCCAAAGTGATTTGCAGCTTTTTTGACTTCATCTAATTTTTGGATATCGCCGCCGCCAAAAAGCCATCCAAATACGAACGAAATTTCAAACAGTGAGATTGTTTTCTTTTGAATCACCTCATTTAGTGTTGCAAGGCTTTGATCCCTCGGAAACATATCGAGATATTGCCCTCCAGTAGCACCTGAAAGACCTGTGTTATAACTCGCATTTTGCATTGCCAAGACAGTTAGGGCATCTGCTGTATTTGAAAAGAAATAATTAGCCTGTTTAATAAATTCTGAATTTCGCGCTATACATTCATACCCGGCAGAAATTAAAGCATAACTACTGAGCAATGCAATAACCTCTCCATATACCTTGTGGACGGTGGGTTTACTTCTTCTTTCATCACCATTATCCATACAAGGAAGATCATCTGCAATAAGTGATGCTGTGTGAAAATACTCAACAGCTAAAGCAGCTTGCGTTGCATCAGCGTTAAACCCAAGTGATTTAGAAATCATAAGAACAAGAGCCGGACGAAACCGCTTACCTCCATTTAAGAGAGCATACTCGCAAGCATCTCTTAATTTTGTCTTGTCGCCAAGCAAATGTACGTTTTTAATAATTTCAGCTTCAACTTGGCGTTGATACGGAGCTAAAATTTGCATAAAATCAGCTGGAGAATTTGTTTTTTGTTTTTGGCTTGTTTCCATCATATGCTCCTTTTCAAAAGTTTTATCAGTATATGATATTTACCAATCCTTTTCCAAGCTAAATAACAAACACGAATATAATTACAGTTTTTTAACGATGTTTTTTATGCCTGATTTAACGACACTATTTGAAGAGATGTAGCCTCCAAAATTTGTGCATGGGTAGCATTTGACGTTTTTGCCTAAGATAGTCCCTGGGTTTGTAACAGAATTACACCCAAGTTGAGAGCCATCACCAATAATTGCTCCAAATTTACGAAGCCCTGTAGGAATTTTTTCTCCATCATACAATAGGTCTATCTTTTTTCCATCGAGCTTCAAATTTGCGCATTTAGTGCCGGCACCTAAATTAACACCCATACCTAAAATTGTATCTCCAAGATAAGCAAAATGTGCCGCATGCGCATTATTTAACATGATCGTGTTCTTAACTTCAGTTGCGTGTCCTATAACACAGCCATCCCCAGCGATGAAATCACCCCTAATGTATGCCCCATGTCTAATCACACAATTTTCGCCAATAATACAGGGTCCTTTGATGTAGGCTCCTGGCTCCAAAACCGAACCTTTACCTATTGAAATTTGTTCTTTATTAACAAGATAAACACCTTCTGGAATCTCAACTTCAATATTAAAAACCTTTTGAGCTTTTAAATAGGGTGCTATTTTAGCAATCGCGTCCCAGACAAAATCGCAATTTTCAAATATTTTTGGATGTTTGAAGTTTGATAAATCAAAAAAAACTTCAGGTTTTAAATTATTCATGGGAACTTAAGCCTTTTTTTAAAACGAAATAAATAACTGAAAAGGCAAAATTTTTCAAGCCGTTTTTAGATATGTATTCAAAACCCACAACCTCTTTTGATGATGAATATTAATATATATAAGTATATTCATCTTCTTCTTATGTTGTGGTTTTGTTCATAAGTGTGTATAATCTCTCTCTTAAACCTTTATGTTTATAAGTTGTTCGCGAAATGATCAAAACGGACCGCTTACAAACAAAAAAACAAGAATGAACAATAAGTAAACAAAACGATGAACACAAAAAGGCAGGTTATGAACAAAAAAACAACAGAAAATGATAACCCTCCTTTAAAAATAATCAAAAGTGTCGATATTTTATGCCCTCACTTTGATGAATGCTCCGGATGTGAGTTATCAAAAAACGTTGATAACCCTCCTGTTTTTGATGAGGTAGATCTTTATTTCAAAAAAAAAGGCATTACCAATCTTCAATTACGTGTTGGAAAAGTGATTCATTGGCGCTATCGAGCAAAACTTGTTGTCCGTGGAACTTCCAACAATCCAGAAATTGGGCTTTATAAAAAAGGAACTCACAAAGTCTTAGATATTCCATTTTGCAAAGTCCACAACGAAAGTATTAATAAGGCAGTTGAAATCGTAAAGCAATTTATCCATGATGAAAACATTGAACCGTACAACGAAGAAACCGGCAAAGGATTATTACGCTATGTTCAACTTGTTGTAGAAAGAAGCTCTTTAAAAGTCCAAATTACATTTGTTTTAAACTCAAACATGGAAACAAATTTAAAAAAATGGGAAATCAATGAAGATCCTATCTGGCATTCCGTCTGGATTAACTTCAACGCAACACGAACAAACAACATTTTTGGAGTAGATTGGGCGCACATTAAAGGGCCGCCATTGATTTTTGAGAGATTCGGCCTTTCAGAGGTTTGTTTTCATCCAGCCAGCTTCGCTCAGAGCAATCTAGAGCTTTTTGAAGAAATGTTGGAATCCATCAACAACATTGTCCCTGAAAATTCTAAAGTTGTCGAATATTATGCAGGTGTTGGGGTGATAGGTCTTAAGATTGCCACAAAATGTCAATCAATTGTTTGTTGTGAAATTACACCTCAAGCTGAAGATTGCTTTAACGTGGCAAAATCAAAACTTGAACCTGAAGTTGCAAAGAAAATAACATTTCAGAAAGCTCTTTCTGAAAGATCCCTTAATTTAATCAAAGACAAGGATGTTTGCATTGTGGATCCACCAAGAAAAGGTGTTGATCTCAATCTTTTAGATGAAATTGTTTATGAATCTGATCTTCAGAAAATTATTTATTTGAGCTGTGGCTGGAAGGCTTTTCAAAGAGATTGTGACTTTATCTTGAAATCAAATAAATGGAAGATTGAAAAAATAGAGCCTTATCTATTTTTTCCCGGAAGTAATCACATCGAAATTTTGGCTGTTTTTAAAAAAGTTTAAAGGAGTTATCAAAAAATTCCACACACTTCTTTAAAGATTATAACTTATATATAGAGTATTTCTTATTCTTCTTATGTTGTGGTTTTGTTCATAACATAGGTTTTTTTACTGAGCTTTTTTCTTGTTTACTGGTTGTTTGGTGATTGTTTGTATTTTAAGGGTTGTGCTCAAAATTCAGCCGTGAACAAAAATGTGAACAAAAGTATAAACAGAATTTTGAGGGTTATGAACAGGTTTTCAAGGTTTTTAAGATTTTGCTTTTTTCAATTTTCTTTGCTTTTTATCTGGAAAATGTAATATTTTAATTGTTAACCTGAAGTTTAAATATAATATTTAGATAATACTGACACAAGATGGAGTTATCGTCATGAGTTTTTCAAAAATTTTAGTTATTTTAGGGATGATAACCATCGGGGTTTTAAGTAGACTGCTACCTCATCCACCAAATTTTACTTCAATGAATGCAATAGCCTTGTTTGGGGCGTTTTATCTTGAAAGTCGCTGGCTTAGCTTTGCTACAGTTGTGTTGTCTTTATTATGCAGTGATCTTATTATTGGTTTTTATCCGACAATGTCTTTTGTTTATTTAAGCTTTGGTTTAATTGTGCTGGTTGGCTCGAAATTAAAAAATCCCTCTTTTAAACAAATGACTCTTACTTCTTTTGCTACTTCATGCCTGTTTTTTATTGTGACAAACTTTGGAGATTGGTTAGCTCTATCTTTGTACCCTAAAACCTTGTTGGGACTTGGTATTTGTTATGTGGCAGCAATTCCGTTTTTTGCAACACAGTTGCTTGGTGATCTTACGTATGGGCTGCTCTTTTTTGGCTTATTTAAGCTTTCAAAAAATTACAAAACCTATTTAAAAACGGGCTTTCAGATAAGTGTGGATTAGTGTTAATTTTTAAAATTAATGTGCCTTAAATTCCGTTTAGAAAAAGGTGAGTTAAAGAGTATATAAAACTTATGCACGACGAAATTGAAAAGTTTTATGTGCGTAATATAGGACTGAGGCTGTCGACATTATAGCAGCAACCACTAAAATAAGTTTCGGGGATATCATTAATAAAAGTCCGCCAAAAAGACAAATTATCGCATCTCCAAATACTCTTAGAGATAATTGGGTCCCCATCACCTCTCCTTGAATACCTTCAGAAACAGAATTAGAAATTTTAACTGTAAGTAACGTAACTGCAAGGCCTATAACGAAGCCGCAAAGAGCAAATAAAAGCATCATAATAGATTCTGAATCTGTTATCAAAATACCTATTAAAAATAAGGAAAAAGCAGCAATTGAGCAAGATATCGTTACGGGATTTTTGAAGCGGGAAGAAAAAAAAGTCGGCAATAATCCGTTTCCAATAGCAAGCGTTAAGCATAAGACGCCATTATAAAAAATAAGGTCTGATGGGTCAAAACCCCACTTAATAGTGAGGTAAACAGGGCCAAACTCATAAAATATATCAACAGCCAGTGTGAAGCATGTAGAAACTAACATAAGAAAGCGTAAATGTTTGTTAGAAAACAACAAAGAAAGTCTTTTAATAAGATTAATGCGTTGCCAGAACGAACGATGTTCAAATATAATTCCTGCAGGTTTATCCTGAATAACAATATAGTTAACTATTGCAAGGATAAAAAAAAGAATGCAGATAAAATAAAATGGAGTTGATGTTGTGAAACCCTCAAAAAGTGTTTTGTCTGTCATCAGACCACCTAAAATTGGGCCTATAAGGTAGGCTATTGATGCGACCGCATTAATTTTTCCAAAAGTGTCGTGTTTTGAGAGTGTATTAAGGTCTGCTGCCATTGCTCTTGCGATTGCAATGTTTCCTTCCATAATACCTGTTATAAAACGGCTTAAGACAAGTAACCCTAACATATGCCAATGAATGGCAAACCCGGTAAGTAAATTGAAGATTCCTGAAACAATTAAACTTCCGGATAAAAGCTTTTTTCGTCCGTAATCATCAGAAAGGGAACCAAGAATTGGTGATCCGATAAATTGCCCTAAAGGATATGCTGCAAGTGTAATTCCGAGAAAAATAGCGCGGCTTGAATCGCTCCAGTCACTTGGAAGTATGGAATAGGTAGGGTTTAAGAAAAGAGCTGGAAAAATTAAATAGGGTATTGAAATCCCTAAAAAACCTAAAAAAACAATTGTCAAAATAACGAGGTATTGTCTTTTTTGCTTTTGTTTTTCTAACACAATCACCTTTAAATTTATTTGAATATCGAACTGTATTATATTTTTTTATCAATAAAAAACAATATTAAGTTTATTTAAAAATTGTGTTACCTAAGCAAAAATAAGGGTTGTTGTGGAACACATATTTTTGTTATTAAGAGGTTTGTAATAATAATTTTTTGATCGTTTAGTCAAATATTTTTTTCCGTGGGTCGATGATTTGACTTTTTAAGATGGCATTTGCTTTCATTTTTTTTCAAAATTAAATAATCTTAATAATTTTTAATACAACCAAAAAAGATAATTTATAAAAATGTAAATTAGACTTTATTCTGCTACATGCTAGATGTACAAAATTCCAGATCGCAAAAAAGGCCGTATTGCTTTACCCACACTTGTGTAAGCCTAAAATCTTCCCATCTTTAAATCTTTACTTTCCTAACTATTCTTAGTGCTGGGCAAACTATAGGGGCCCTAGCTTGACAGATTGAGAGTTTCTCTTAAATTACCTCGATATACCTATAGAAACTGTCAATCTGTCAAGGTGGAACCCCGATAGTCCTACAAATAGTTAAGAAATTAAAGATTTAAAGATGGGTAGATTTGGCGCTTACACGCTCGCTTACACACGCTCACTTCTAAGCTAGTTGCCATAACTCCCTCCGGGAGTTCTCAAGTTTGGCAGTTTTAAGATGCTTTTTTTAAAAAAAAAGCTGCTTAAAATCGCCAAACTTGAGATCGCTTCGCGGTAAAAAAAAATGGGCAGGTTTGATGCTTACACAGTTGTGAGGATATGATAATTTTTTAAAACTTATCATGCATTAAACAGACCTTTGATCGATAGAATTACATTTCTAATGCTTTTTTTTTACATTAACGATATGGTTATTTTCTCATTTAAATTAGGAGTATCTATGTTTAAGAATTTGAAAAAAATAATCGTTGTTTTTATATTTTGTCTCATAACACTTAAAACAAACTGTGATGCAGCTGTTTATTCAGGAATTTATATGGCCGATGCAAATATAAAAAACCAGGGGATGACAGCAACAGTAGCGCCAGGCGAAATTTTCGGTGTCGAAACTCAATATGGTTTTCTGTTCCCTAGAGAAAATCACTCTATCGTTCAAATTATTGTAGGAATTGATGGAATTGGTGCACAAACATGTATTGCAAATGGAATTGTTATCGAAATGAATTATTTTGATCATCATTCGCTATATTTTAGAAATCAGTGGAATGACATTACAACTAAAGAAGTAAAATTTGCTTTGACTGCACCTCATAAACCGGGTACATATGCAATCCGTTATCGTTATGCACAAGCGTATCTTCCAGAGGATGCTATTGACTGCTGGTGGAATGTTGATGAAACACCTACAGATGCTGCTACAATTGGTTACATCGTTGTAGAATAATTTTTTTTTTAACAAGAATGATAATTATGATGAATAAAAAAGAAAGCCTCTATACGGAAAAACAAGGACATTATTTAGCCTTTATTTTATATTACAAAAAAGCTTAACCAGGCGGCCCCCGAAGTCAAGCAGATTTTCAACGTTATTTTTCAGTAACAGCATCAACCGTGCATGAAATGATTTTGCAACTTGAACGTAAAGGTCTCATCAAACGAATTCCAAAAACTGCTAGATCTTTGACTCTTTGTGTATCTGAAGATAATTTACCGAAACTAAAGTAAAATCATTTAACAAACGAAACTCTCAAAACTTAAATTAAATGGTATCTATACAACGTTAAAATTAAATTTTAAGATTTTATTTACATCATTAATTTAAGCAGGTACATGAACAACATAGTGACCTTGAGCTTTTGACACTTTGCTTACAACTTCTTCGACATTATAAAGTTTGTAGTCGTAAGGAGCGGAAACGTAATGTGGTTTCCCTTCCTGGCCAAAAGAAAATTTCTTCTCATATGCTAGATGAGCTTCAATGAAGGAAGAAGGGATTCCACTCCAACTTAAGTGAGGGGCAATATCAATAGCTTTTGCAACATTCATAGCTCCAAGAATCAGGCTGCTGGCATCTTGATATGAAATTGTCACTAAGTCATCACTTTTGCTGTAAATATAAGAGAGGTCTCTTTTTGAGGCTCCAAACTTTAAAATAGTATCTTTTAATCCTAAGCAGCAAAAATCCACAAGATAGCTTATAAAAACATATGAATCCGTGGTAAGTTCTCTTGAGATGTAAATAGGCAAAATGCCTGTTCCCTCCCAATTCTTAAGAACTTTGCACTCATATATTGGGAATTTGCAACATTTAGAAGTTGCAGGAATCACTTCTCTTTTTTTCTGAATCTCGTAGCAGCAGAATTTAAATTTTTTTTCACTTCCATATAGGCAAGGTGCACAAATACCATGCATAATCGCGCCTTCCTTAATACTATTTGGGTTTGTAAATTAGCTGTTATATACTTGGCATGAGAGACAAAAAAGGACTTATAAAAAGCGGTCAAATTTTTTATAAGTCCTTGAAAAAAAAAGAATCTGAGTGAGAGGATTCGAACCTGCGACCCCTTGCCCCCCAGGCAAGTGCGCTAGCTAAGCTAGCACTACACCCTAAAATAAACGTTTTAGACTGCTGCTAAGCCTTCAAATTGAAATTCAGATTTTTTGAAGTCGCGTACAGCTACTTTTGCGCATGATTCAATGATTTTTTCAAGAGAATCTGCAGCATCAACTTCTGCAGCTGATACATCAATTGAGATTGAAGCACTAAATGTTGTGCCGCTTTTAACGCCTTTAACTCTAAAGTTTGCAAACATCCCATCTTTTTTTTTGGTAATGTTAATGAAGCGAATCAAGTTATTTTCAGCTAAGTTATTTATCATGAGTTAATCCTTATATTTAAAAGGGGGATGATAATTTTTTTAAGTTTTTCTAGTCAACCTTAAAAAAATTATGGATATATTAGAGAATTGAACTCTAAATTTTTATTGCGATAGAGGGCTATTTAGATTAAAATGTTAGATCGCATTAATCTTCTAAATATATAGAGTGTTTTAAAATGGAAAGATTTGAATTGGAGCCAAGCTGGGCTCAAGTTTTAAAAGATGAGCTTAAGAAGCCCTATATAAGAGAGCTTGAAAAGTTTACCGCTGAAGAGCGTAAAAAAATAACCCCTATATATCCACCAAAAGAGTTTGTTTTTAATGCATTCTATAAAACACCCTTTGATGCTGTTAATGTAGTTATTTTAGGGCAAGACCCTTATCATCGTCAAAATCAGGCTCACGGATTAAGTTTCAGCGTTTTAGAAGGTGTAAAGCTGCCTCCATCCCTTAAAAATATCTTGAAAGAGTTGTCAGATGATTTAAACCTTCAGTATACAGGCAAAGGTTGCTTGGATGATTGGGCAAAGCAAGGTGTGCTGTTGTTAAATGCCACTCTAACAGTAAGTGAGGGAGACCCCTTGTCACATCACGGTAGGGGTTGGGAGACTTTTACAGATGCTGTGATAGAAAGTTTGATTAACCGCAAAGACCCTATTTGTTTTGTATTATGGGGAAAGTCAGCAGAGAAAAAAGCAAAGCAGATTGAAAAAAATCCGATTCATTATGTGTTAAAAGCACCCCATCCATCGCCTTTTTCAGCTCATACAGGTTTTTTAGGCTGTCGCCATTTTTCCAAAATCAATCAATTTTTAGAAAAATCTAGAAAAAAGAAGATAGACTGGAATCATTTGTAAATAAATTTTTTATATGTATGCTGATTATTAACTTACTTTCTTAAATTTTTAAAAAGGAATGTTTATATGATTACTTGCATAGGTTTAGCCTCTGGAATTGGTGCTGGAAATATTGACTGCGGTTATGGCCCCCTCTTTTTGAAGGATAACTTAAAGATGGATGAGCTTAACTTTGAAAAAATAATTACAATCGATGAAGATATCGAAAATAAATTCGATCATCTCGCGTTGCTCAATCATAAATTATCATGTGAATCTTTTAAATTAGCTGAAAAAAAAGAATTTTTCATCTCTTTTGGTGGAGATCATTCATCAGCAATTGGAATGTGGACCGGGATTTCAGAAGAAAGAAAAAGATTTAACCAAGAGATTGGGCTTTTATGGATAGATGCCCACATGGATTCTCATACACCTAAAACATCTGAATCAGGAAACGTTCATGGGATGCCACTTGCTACTCTTTTGGGTTTTGGAGATTCTAGGTTAACAGGAATTTTATCTTCTGGCTCCAAAATTAAACCTGAAAATGTTATACTTATAGGGATACGAAGTTTTGAAACAGCTGAATTTGAGTTGTTAAAAGCTCTTAATGTAAAAATTTATTTTATAGAAGAAGTTTTGGCTAGAGGCTTTAAAGTTGTTTTAGATGAAGCAATAACAAGTATATCCACGCGTACAGATGGATATGGAGTCTCTTTTGATTTGGATGTCCTCGATCCGAAAATTATACAAGCTGTTGGAAGCCCCGTTCCTAACGGAATAGACCCAAAAGATGCATTAATGGCAATGGATGCTTTTACAAAACAACCCCCAATTGCTTTTGAGATTGTAGAATATAACCCTAAATTGGATATTAATTTAGAAACATTTAAGTTTATAAAAGCTTTTCTTAAAAAAATGATAGCAAGGGAAATAAAAACATCATCTCTTTTAACAAGGTAAACAATGAATTTAAACTTTTTAAAACCCATCTTACAAGCCATAACGGCTTGTTTTTTATGGGGTATTGTATTTGCAATGCCCATTTATTTGGATGCGTTTTCAAGTGTTGATATCGTACTTGGTCGTTTTTTTGTATATGGGGCTATTTCAACTCTACTTCTTATTTATTACGTTTATTTAAAAGCTGAAACAGATTGCTTGAAATATTGGAAGCCGGCGACTCTTTGCGCTATTGTGATGAATATCATTTATTTTACTTCACTAATATATGGTAGTCGTTTCACAACACCTGCAATCATTACGTTGATTATAGGAACAGGCCCCATCACAATCACAATATTTAGTTGTTTACTCAAAAATGAAAGAGCTACACTAAATCTCTTTTTAATACCCTCTTTCAGTATCTTTTTAGGCCTATGTTTAATAAGTTTTGAAGGTATTACTAATGAATCTCAAGACCTTAACTTCCTTCAACATATCCAAGGGATATTTTTTGGGTTTATAGCATTAGTTGCTTGGACCTGGTATGTCATATTTAATTCTAAAGTTTTAAAAACAAATAATGAAATTAATCCGGTCCAATGGACTGCACTAATTGGGACGATAACATTTGGTTTTACTCTTATTGGAAGCTTTTTACATTTTTTTCTAACAGAGGAAGGCTACTATGCTCAATTTTCATTCATCCATGATGAGGGAAAAGTTTTTTGGATAGGAATATTAGTTCTTGGGATTTTTTGTTCTTGGGCTGCCTTTACGCTTTGGAATATAGCAGGGTCATCTCTTCATCCCGCGCTATCTGGTCAATTATCTATTTTGGAAACATTGTTTGGATTAACTTTAATTTACTCTCTTCAAGGTTTGTATCCATCTTTTTTAGAAATTATTGGAGGGTTTTTTATAATTTCGGGTGTATCCTTTGGGTTATATTCTTTCTCAAAAAATCAATCTGTTAGAGCAAATATTTTTGAATAGTAACATTTCAGGATTATATAATAAGAGGTTAAATTCATTTTTATTGACAATAAAAATGTTTTGTTTTTTTTATTACAAATTTCAGGGTTAAATTTAATTTGTAGATTATTGTTATATTTTGGTATAATAAAGATAAGGGTGTTTTCTAGCTTTATTTACATTAAACAAGCGGTGTATATATGTTACTAGAAAAAGATTTGAAGAGGCTTCTCGACAAATTATCTCATGATAGTTTTGTTGAGTTTTCATTCGGAAGCAGTGATCTAACATTTCATAATGTTGATCATGCATCAAAAATTATGGTATCGACCCCGGTTTATTTCGGCGGAAATTTCATACCCTCTAGTGTGCGTAAATGCGCTACCCAAAAAAATCTTTTTAAAAATTATTCACAAATTAACACATCCCTATCTATTGATGAAGATCAATTTCGTATTTCCTTAAGATACTTGGATGACGTTGAAAATTTAAATCATCGTAATTTTAATGATATCATTGAAGAATTTAGTTTGATTGCCGATAAATGGCGTTCAATTCTCGATGAGAATGATAAAAATGATCTCGTATATATCCATACAAAATCTTAAAAATTAAAGCTGCCTAAGGGGGATGCTCTCGCTAAAGCTTTTTTAATCACTTCGCTCTAGCACATCATCTCATTTAAATCTTTAATTTCCTAGAAAGTTAAATGTTGGGGTCTAGCTTTAGGTGTTGATTAAGTTGTAAAAACAGACTCCTCTTTAACGTCAAATTTTGTCTTTTAATCCCTTGGGTTTGAGATAATTTTTTTTTATAGCCCGGAACTTGAGTAAGCTCAGGGCTATAAAAAATTATCTTAAACTCAAGAAATTAAAAGACAAAATTTGAATCTATAAAAAGGCACGAATTGTTGATTAAATCAACACTCCAGGTCTCCTTTAAGTTGTAGCTTGAGCTAAGGTTATTTTTGGTTTGGCTATAAGTTTGGCGTAAAGGATAATGCATTCATAAAGGATGATTAACGGGATTGCGAGCATCGCCTGAGTCAGCACATCTGGAGGTGTCAAAATGGCACTTAAAATGAAGGCTCCTACTATAAAATAGCGTCTAAATCTCTTTAGTTGAGTTTCAGTTAAGACTCTTGTATGAACTAATAATAGGGTGATGGCAGACATTTCAAAACAGATAGCATTTCCAGCGACTAAAACAATTGTGTAATCAAGGTAGTTAGATATTGACCAAAGGTTTACTCCAATATCTTGATTAAAGAGTTCCAGATATTGGTTTGCCATCGGGATAGTAAGAAAAAAAGCGAATGAGCCACCCATTACCATAAATACAATAGTCAATATTAAGAATGGCCCTATCAGACTGTAAAATTTTTGATCCAAGGCAGGTGCTATAAAACTTAAAATAAAGTAGAGCCAAATAGGTGATGTGAAGGCAGCTCCAATAAATAGACAAACTTTAAATGTTGAGGAAATTCCATCTATAGGACCCAAGATAAATAGTTTTTTAGTTACTGCTAATGTCTCTATAGTGAGGAAATTTTTAGGAGCTATTAGAAATTTTTTTTCATTTATTTCAGTGACACCTTCAGATTTAGAGAAGAGCTTGGAGTTTTTTGGTAAAGAGAAAAGCTCATCGCTATTACCCTGATTTTTGTATTGCTCGTAACTTATGCTTTGCTTTTGCAATGATTTATTTTGATTTTCAAGAAGAGGATATTCAAGGATTTGAAAAATTTGGGCGTAGAAAAAAAGAGAGATAAAAATGCCTAAAAAGATAACAGACAATGATTTAATGATTGTATTTCTTAAATCATGAGCGTGTTCCCAAAATGATTTGTCTAAATCACTCATCATCTTTAGAAAGTAATGGATCTTTTTTTATCTCTGTTACTTCCATCTCAGAGTCATCATTACAGGCTCTTTTAAATTCGCGGATACCCTTCCCAAGGCTTTTTGCAATTTCAGGCAGTCTTTTTCCGCCAAAAAGTAGAAGCATAATACATAAGATGACAATGAGTTCGCCTGAACCTATCATAAAAGCCTCTAGTTATTAATTAATTGTTCTATTTCAGAAAGCAAACCAGCAAGTTCATTTTTTTGAGCCTTAGATAGTTTCAGTCTTTTATTTTTTAAGCTGCTTAAAGTCCGCGTTAGCTGAAGTATAGCCATTTCACCTATTGACTGACCTCTTTTATCGTTTGAAGATAAAGGGAATAAATCGCGGATGATAATAAGAAGCTGCGATTTTGTTTCTCCCTTATAATTTTCAACAACCAACTTCTTTTGATCAAATGGTGCATCACGACTTGCAAGAGTGTAGATTGCTTGTCGTGGCATTGATTCTATCTGTGGTCTAAGAGTTTTTGGCAGTGCATCGTAGAACTCAAAATATTGCATAAGATTGTAAGGTGTCTGTCTATTGCCATAAGCTGCAATCAACCATGCTGTAAATGCACCCTCCTTATAAGCTTTAAAAAGAGTTTGTGCTTTTTTTATTCTTTCACCATGCAAAATTGCTGCTTGGTTATTAATAGCTTTAACTTCGGATGTTAGGGATATTAAAGAAAGTAGATCATGCGTTACATCGTTTTTCTCATTAGCATGAGTATTTAAAATGTCTTCAAGAAGTAATTTTTCATGATCACTTAATTCTGAAACACTAAACATACCAGAAAAACTTGTCAAATTTCCACTTGCAGATTGCCTAGCCATTTCAGCCATTTTAGAAGATGGAGCTTCAGCTTTTTTCAATCGCTTGGTCAGTAATTCGTTTATATTGCTCAATTTTTACTCCATGTAAAGCGGTTTTACATCAGCTAAAGCTTTTTGCTAATACGCGATAAGATTTCTTTAGAAACAGCAATGTAGTCTTCAGAAGCACGGCTTTTAGGCTCTGTTTCAAAAACAGGTTTGCCAAAGACGGAGGCCTCAGAAACAGTGATATCGCGGCGTACCTTTGATTTCAATAATTTATTAGGAAAAGTAGATTCGATGACATCTAAAAATACATCGTTACTTTTACCCCGAGGGTTCCAAAATGACAAAACAACACCTAAAATATTCAAAGGATGACGAAGGCTTATGCTTTCCATAAATTGTGATAATCTCTCCAAACCCTTTACGCTATAAAATTCAGGTGTTGCACATACAAGTGTGTGCTGAGCTGCTATCAGAGCAGATTCTGTTAGCCAGCAAAGCGATGGGGGTGTATCGATAATAATCAGATCATACGGGGCATCTTTTAAAATATCCCTTAATCTCTCATGCGAATAGCGATCTTGAGCTAACTGCCCGGTCACCTCAACGCGTTCAAGCCAAGTGTCTGCTGGTACAATATCCAAATTTTTAAAAGATGTTTTTAATATAACTTCGTTTAACTCTTTAGTGCCGAGTAAAACGTTCGCCATACTATCATTTTCATCAGGATCAAACCCAAGGCCCGTTGTAAGGTTAGCTTGGGCATCAAAATCAACAAGCAGTACTTTTTTTTTATGATATTTCGCAAAAGCTGCGCCTAAGTGGAGGCTTGTTGATGTTTTGGCGGTGCCCCCTTTAAAACTACTGATTGCAATGATTGCCATAAAAAACTCCCCTCTTATGATTGAGTATAGGCTGATTGTAAACTACGAGTATTTCTTTCGATTTCAATTTTTTGGATGAATTCATCCAAATTAAGTTCTCCGTGCACCAGATTGTCTCTCGTTCTTAAATTGATTGTTTTATTTTCAACTTCCTTATCGCCAATTGTTAACATGTAATTGACTTGAGCAAGTTGAGCATTACGTACTTTTTTACTGACAGATTCTGATGAATCATCAATTTCAACCTGGAATTTATTAAGTTTTAATTGGCGATAAAGCTCTTCAGCATAAGGTAGATGTCTATCTGCAACTATTAAAATCCTCACCTGAACAGGGCTTAACCAAAGAGGGAAGCGGCCTACAAAATGCTCGATCAAGATACCAAAGAAGCGCTCTATCGAGCCAAAAATTGCTCGATGGATCATGACAGGTCTTTGTCTTGAACCATCTTGTGAAATATATTCAAGCTCAAACTTTTCAGGGAGTGCCATATCAAGTTGAATTGTCCCACATTGCCAATTTCTGTTTAATGCATCGCGAATGTGAAAATCTATTTTTGGGCCATAAAAGGCGCCATCGCCAGGGTTGATTTTGTATGTCCTTCCTGAATGATCAAGAGCATTTTTTAGACCATTTGTTGCATTTTCCCACTCAGCATCAGATCCTATGGTATTCTTTTCAGGTTTTGTTGATAGCTCTAAACGATAATTTAAACCAAAAGCATTGTATAGCTCATCTGCTAAATTTAGAGCATTTGTGATTTCACTCTCAATTTGTGATGGTTGCATAAAAATATGGGCATCATCCTGATGAAAACTTCTGACACGAAAAAGTCCGGACAATGAGCCTGAAGGCTCATAACGATGCACATTCCCAATTTCTGCCACACGAAGCGGTAGTTCTCGGTAACTATGAACTTGACCCTTATAATAAAGCATACATCCAGGGCAATTCATTGGCTTTATAGCAAAATCGCGTTTTTCAATTTCTGATGTAAACATATTCTCACGATAATTACCCCAGTGGCCTGAGCGCTCCCAAAGTTCTCTAGTCATTAAAGTAGGTGTTTTAATTTCGACGTAATCTCTTTTATCTAAAAGTTCTCGGATAAAAAATAAAAGTTGATTCCAGACAAATAGACCTTTTGGATGAATGAAAGGCATACCGGGGGCTTCTTCTTTAAGAGAAAATAGATCAAGTTTTGGTCCAAGTACTTTATGGTCGCGTTTTTTTGCTTCTTCAATGATTGTCAAATAATCTTTTAGGAGTTTACGATCAGGAAATGAAATACCGTAAATACGCGTTAACATCTCTTTTGTCGGGTCTGCATGCCAGTAAGCACCTGATGTTTTTGTAATTTTAATGGCTTTAATTTTACCCAAACTAAAAAGATGGGGGCCTCTACATAGATCAAAGTATTCACCTTGACGATATGCTGTTAATTCGTCATTTGGATTAAAGCTTTCAATCAGCTCGCACTTATAAGGGTTATTAATAAAACTTTTTAATGCTTCATTGCGATTTGCAAAAACTTCACGTTTCGATTGATAATTTTCATTGATGATTGTTTGCATCTCTTTTTCAATCCGCTCAAAATCTGTATCTGAAATGGTAAGATTTGCAAAATCATAATAAAAACCGTTTTCAATAGGTGGTCCGATAGTAGGTTTAGCATCCGGCCAAATACGTAAAACAGCTTGGGCTAAAACGTGTGCTGATGTATGCCAAAAAATTTCCTTAACTTGGGGATCTTCAAAATCCCATAAGATTACGGTATCGCCAGATGCAAGAGGTTTGGTCAGGTCAAAGTTTTTTCCATTAATGTTTGCTCCAAGCGACTCTGAGGGGCCTTTCATATTAAGTTTGTCTGCCAAATCTTTAGCTGTACTTCCAGCTTCAAGCTCAATTGTAGACTCATCTTTTAATTTTATTAACATCTCTTTTTAAACCTCTGAAATTAACACCTGTAAAAGGGGCAGTATAACCAAAGTATTAGATAAGTTTAAAGCATAAAATCTTAAATTCACTTTGTCAAAAAAATAGAATCTTAATTTGCTGTATCAAAGATCTTTATATCTATTCTAAAAATAAATCGAAGATGTCGATTAAGGCTAAGGATTCGTAAGAGTATACTTTTTTAAATATAACTTGTATGATAAAGATATCATAATAAACAATAATTTGAGTACTATTTGTGGATATAAAAAAAATAAATGAGATTATCTCCAAGGTAAAAGTTCCATTTACTGATGCTTCTTTTTATCCACGCCTATACAATTTGATTTTGAAGGAAACTAAACTTAAAAGTGATGATGAATTTAGAGCGTTATGCGAAGAAGAATATGGGGATATTTCAAGGCGTGCTGATCTTACAAAAATTCAAGAAAGCTCATCTCTTCGTAATGTTTTAAGATCTAGAGCTTTTGCTAATTTTCTTATCAATGATAAAGGTGAAATTTATACGGATCTTTTAAGTAGTCAAATTGAAACATTTAAGAAAACTCTTTACTCACTTGGACCTAACAGGCAATATGATAGTGTGCGCCAAGAGCTTATTTTAAAAGTCTTGCAGAGTTTAGTTGATGACCGTGAAATTCAAACACTTTTAAAGACAGTTAGTAAACCCTATCTTAATAAAGATGCTGAAGAAATCATTCGAAATACTTTAAATCTTAGTCAAAATCAAACAATCACTGAATCTCATACCAAAAAAGCTGTACTTTCAGCTTACATCTGTTACTTAAGACAAAGTGTAGGATCTTGTTTTGGAACCGCCCCTGCAATTGTCATTCATAATGAACAGCCAAAAACATTTTTAAGAGATATTGTAGAGTTACTTGGTACTAGTCGTTTAAAGCGTACATATGGCGGTGTTGAATATTCTGTACCTTTAAGCTCTAACTGGGGTATTGGAGATCTTAAAAAACAATTTATTTTTTCAGATGATTTGAATGTAGAAAAAAATAATATTTGGTACTCGCCAGGTCTTATCAATGCATTGGATGCAGTATCTATTTTTCCTGAAAATTTTAAATTAAAAGATAAAGTTGAAAAAGCAAAAGAGCTTTGTTTAGCAGCCTTTTCTCAATTGAAGGACAAATCAAATTATTTGGTTATTAACATGGAAGAGCTTCTTCGGGCAATTCTTTTGAATCAATATCAATTAAAAGAAGAAGATATTATTGCTTATCAGGCTAAAGAGAGATTATTAAGTAAGGGAAGTTTATTAATTTCCACTCCACAAAATACTGTCACCACAAATATTTCATCTCATGTACCAAAATTTTTAAATCAACTGGAGCTTGCAAAAACAGCATTTAAAATTTTAGTTGATAACGCTTTATTAAAATCTTGGGAATTTACTATTTCTTCATTTTCTGAAAATAAGGCAGGTTTTACAAATTGGAATCTTTATGCAAGCCTTGGGTTTAAGGCCAATGAAAGCCACGGTATTGGAGAAACAATTTATGAAATGCTTAAAGAAAAACTAGATGAAAGTAATAGAAAAGTCCATGACTTTCAAAATGAGTATGAGCAGGCTTTTTCACATGTCAAATACCTCGAAACACGCATGCGAACGACGTCTACTGAAAATGAATTAAAGTATTTAAAAATTGAATATCAATCGAGAGTGCATGACTTTCACTTTTTGGAAGAGATGAGAGATAAACTTCATGCAAAAGCTAAACGATTAGCCTCGCTCTTTGATTTGCTTGTCGATATTTTTATGTATCTTTTCCCTCAATATTTTCAGGAAGTTTATGATGCAGGAATGCAGGATATTGCTGCTAGCCAATACGACGATAGCCCTGCTGGTTTTCGTCTTTTATTTAAGCATGGTAGAGGTAATACTGCTCAATGGACTCGTATTTATACGGCAGATGAATTTATTGATTCGCTTGTCGCATTTTTTACATCTACAGAATCAGAAATTCGCAATTCTGCAGATATGGAAGGTTTGGAAGATGAGTTTTCACAAATTATTACAGCAGTTGTTTTAAAAATTAGAACAGGTGAATTTTTAGAATCGGCATTTTCAAGAATGGCAGCAGCGCACCACACTGTGATGGTTAAAGATCCTTTAAATAACTTGGATAAAATTGATAAAAAACCCTGGGCCTATGTTTCTGGTGGTAGTATGTCAACGCTTGTAACTACTTACTACAAAAGAGAACAAAAACCAAATGAAGTCGCAAGGTGGGTTGAAAACCCGGTTGAGCTCCTTGTTTTTTTAGTTGATAGCATGAAGCAATTGCCGCAAAAGTTAAAAGATGAGTATGCAAATGATCAGAACAAATCGATGTTAATCCACTCGCCGACTCATGCATTTACGTTGAAACCCGGATTTAATGAATTCAAAATGGCATGGCAAAGCGAAGTTTTTACATATACCTATATTAGGGATCAATTACTAGCCCCAAGAGAGCGATTTATTCGTCAGATAATTTTAGATGAAGAAATGATGGAATTTTGTATCAATGAATTACTAGAATCACTCCCTATTAATTTTGAAAATTATATTAAAAGTAGCTTGAAATCCATTTACAAGACATTATCTCCTATTGAATTTCGCAATCATCTTGTAGATCAGCTTAAACGCGATAAAAGTTTGACCTATACAGGACGTTCACTTTTTACAAAAGATGATATCGATAGCAAATTATATTCATTGCTACCACTATTTCCCGCATATCAATTAAAGGAATTAGTTACAAATGTGCTTAAAGAATTGCCTAATGGCAATGTTTTAAATCCTAAACTTCTAAATGAGATATTAGACTCTATTTATGATACAGTAAAAGATGTCAAAATATTATCTGCAAATCGGTTACAGGATATTTGTAAAAGTGTAATCATTTTGATGAATTTAAACACAACATTTCCAATTGATTATCATTTAGAAATTGCTAAAGTCTGTCAGGATTTGGGTTATGCATTGCAGGCGCCAATTATTGTTGCAGATTCTAATTGGGTTAAAGATTATTTTGGTTTTGTTGTAAACCCGGGAACTGGAGACTTTGAGTTTTGGAGAGTCGACGCAACAGGCACTCTTTGCGCTCCTATGAGTAACTGGGATCAATGGTTGAATGGATCAAGACGTGATTTAACTTGGGGGATATTCAATCGCCCATACGAATATAGTTTTTAATCGATAATGCATTTCTTGTTATCGCTTTTCATAAAAAATTTCTACATATGAGTGTATCAGTAAATTCGTGAAATATTAATACTATTCTATTTTTTTAAGATAAAAACTTAATTGCAAAAAAATGTAATTTTTTTTTATTGAAAAATCTTACAAAATCTTAAATCTTATTTTGATGATTTTGTAAGTTATTTACGAAATTTGCAAATTGAAATTTAAATCAAGAGTATGTTTTATAAAAAGTCTTCTAAAGTCTAGTTTTTATTTGTAGCTCTTTCTTTTTCTGTATCTAAATACCAACGGGTTATGTTGAATTTAAAAATAATAATAAATAAAGCGATAATATAAAAGTCTTTTAAGAGATAGCTTGGAGTTTAAAAAATCAGAAATAAAGATTGACTTAAACATGAAAAATCTATAGAAATTTAGCATATACGATTAAATAAGTATCTATTGAATCAAAAAAAACAATAACCTGCTTTAATTTTTTCTCGAAAATTCAAGTCTCTTTTTGATTCGAATAAAATTTACACGAAACTGAAAAAAAAACGGAGTATACTATGCAATTATTCAAATATCTATTGTCAGTCGTGGTGGCAATGGGATTTGCAACGAGCTTGTCCTTGGCTGCAGATGAACATGGACATGGACATGGACATGGACACGATCATGGACACGATCATGGACACGAGCATCATGGCGATCACGAACACCATGGCGATCATCATCACGGCGATCACGAACACCATGGAGATCATGGTCACCAAGCTTTTGGAGGCCAAGACCGCTCAAGATATCTTCAGGAAATTAATGAAAAAGATTGGGGCGCCTTAAGAGATTATATTGATTCAAAACGAGAAACTAATCTTGAAAATGAAGATGATTGCGGACTTACAATTAGTGGAGATGTTCGATTTGAATGGCGCCATTTAAATGAAAAAGGGATTAATTTTGACGGAGACTATAGATTATTAAGAGGAGGCGACGCTCTAAAAAAAGGTATACCTGTATCTAGAAATGACTTTGATATCGAATTTAACCTAAGATTTGATTACGTGTGCGAAAGAACATGGGCTGTTGCACATTTGGATTTTGATAACTCAGGTGGTGTAGATGATAACGACCATAAGTGTGAATGCGATCCAGTAGGGTACCATGGAAGCGGAAGCTGCGATAGCATATGTCTTAAAAAAGCCTACTTTGGTTATAACGTCTATACTTGTGGAGATACAAGATTAGATGTTGAGCTTGGTCGTCGTAATCTTTATAACGTTTTTGATTCTCAAATTCAATTCTTAAGCCGATTTGACGGACTTACGCTCAAATATTCAAATAGATTGGAAAATATCTCTGATTGGTACTGGAATGTTGCTGGATTTGTAGTTGATGAGCGTGTCAATCATTTTGCTTGGGTTACTGAAGTTGGTTTATTAGATATCTGTGATTCAGGGATTGATTTAAAGTATAGCTTTATTGATTGGGAAAAACATGGAAAAAATCGTTGCCGAGTAAGAAATCCTCGTGGATTTAAATTCCAAGTATCTCAAATTACAGCAGCCTACCATGTTGATAAAAAGATCCTAGGAGCACCACTTAAAATTTACGGTGCTATACTTAAGAATCATTCTAATGTGCGTATCCGCCTTCCAGAGGATGATGCTAATCTTGCTTGTGTAGGAGATAAGTACAGAAAAGATAGTATTAAAGGCGAGCCGTGGGGCTGGTATTTAGGCTTTGTATTTGGTGAAGTAAAGAAAGAGGGTGATTATGCTTTTAGTGCTCAGTATGAGTATGTTCAAGCTACTGCAATGCCAGATGAAGATGCAGCAGGAATTGGTAATGGTAATGTACTTAATCAAAGCTTTACAGAAAATGGTCGTGGAAACACAAACTATAAAGGCGTTAAGTTTGAATTCCTTTATGCTTTAACTGATAACTTGTCAATCGATTCGATTTTAGAATTTTCAAGAGAAATTAAGAAATCAATTGGTGGCAGACATCATTATTCCAAGTTTGAATTAGAAGCTATCTACGCATTTTAATTCATTTTCTATTAAAAATAGGTCAACTTTAAAAAAAGTTGGCCTATTTTTTTACCACCCCGTTTCATTTACATAATTCACATTCGCGTAAGCGTCAAATCTACCCATTTTTTTTATGTCGACATTTTGCTTGAGATTCGTGCATTTTAATCGTTACTTTCCTAGCCATTCGTAGTTTTGGGCAGACTTTTTTGAGCCCTAGCTTAACGGATTGACAGTTTCTCCTGATTTTCAAAATCCGCTTCTTTTTTTCTAAACAGTGTTGCACCAACATATTTTTTACTCTATTCTTTAACAGCTTCAGCGTCGTGTTTTTGAAATCCTAAAAAGTAAATAGCGATTTAAAAATAAACGTTCCACGTGAAACTTTTAGAAAATGAGAGTTATTTAGGGGTCTTAAACGAAGCAAAATTATTTCAATAAATAAAGTTTGTTTTTAATAGAATCAAAAATTTTCTTATGGCCTGAAGAAAATGCAAATTGGTTTAATTCTTCAATGGTTAACCATTCATGATCTTCTAGGGGTTGCATTTTTTTTGATATAAAAAAAGAGGGTTTCAAGATAGCTTTAAAACGCGTGAAGGAATGGGTAACCTCTTCTAAATCCTCGATCTTTAATAAAGGAAGATTCATATGCAGGCTTTGATCCAAAGGTGAATTATCTTCTTTAATCTTTGTTTCAATAAACGGGAATTCATATAGGCCTGACATGATTTGGCCAGGTTTTCCTCGTTTTACAAGAAATTTATTTTCAGCTGAGATCACTAAAACATTTCGGTATAGAATTTCTGTCTTGAATTTGGTTGATTTGGAAGGCAATAAATCAGCTGTTGCATGCAAAAAACCTTTGCAAGTTATATTTAAAGGGCATGATAAACATTTAGGCTTTTTCGTACAAATTGTTGCGCCAAGTTCAATTAAGGCTTCCATTACAATCCATGGTTCATCATCAGGTAAAACTTGTTCTGTTAACTCACGAATGTTGTTGATTGTTTTTGGTTTGGCTACATCATCATGAATATCAAAAACTCTGGTTAACACCCTGATGACATTGCCATCGACAGCAGCTTTTTTTTTGTGAAAAGCAAAGCTCATGATAGCGCCAACAGTATAGGGGCCAATGCCTTTAATTTTTTTTAAAGAATCTTCGTTGTCCGGTAGATTTCCTCCATGCTGTTCTAAAACAAAGCGAGCTCCTTCATGGAGGTTACGGGCTCTTGAATAATAACCAAGCCCCTCCCAATTTTTTATGACACTATCAAGTGAGCTTGAACTCAAATCTTTGATTGTAGGAAAAGCTTTCATCCATTTTTCATAATAGGGGATCACAACACTTACTTGTGTCTGCTGTAGCATGATTTCAGAGACCCAGATGGCATAAGGGTCCCCTGTTTCTCTCCAGGGTAAATCTCTTTTTTGTTTTAAAAACCATCTTTTTAACTTAACATGCTCAAGTTGCATCTGATGAAATATCCACAAGTTGATGATTTGGATTTTGTTTCACGGCATATTGTTTTTCCCAAGGTTCTCTAAAAAGAACAACCGGACGATCATATCTATCTTGGACAATCATCGAAGTGCTTGGCTTTTGAAATGTTAAAGGATCCCCTTTTAACCATGCACTGCATTGATAAGGCATAGGATTTAAAAGTGTCTCAACCCCATATTCATGAGCTAATCTGTATTGCATCACTTCAAACTGCAATTGTCCAACGGCTGCAAAAATGATATCACCACTCATGTCTAAAGGTCGTAGAAGCTGGATAGCACCCTCATCTGTTAATTGTAGAACACCTTTATCAAAAGATTTTCTTTTTCCTACATCTTTTGGAAATACTTTTGCAAAATTCTCAGGTTGGAATTGAGGCATCGGTTTAAAATTAAACCCGCCTTTCATTGAAATAGAATCACCAACTGCAAACACCCCAGGGTTAATCACACCAATGACATCGCCAGCGTATGCCTCATCCACAGTTGAGCGCTCACCAGCTACCATCCCGTGGGGTCTTGATAGCCGCACATCCCTTTTTAAACGATGATGTTTGACTACAATGTCACGTTCAAATTTGCCGGAACAAATTCTTAAAAATGCCATGCTGTCGCGATGACGCTTATCCATATTAGCTTGAATTTTAAAAACGTAGCCACTAAAAGGGGCTGTTGATGGGTCTATTGAGGTCTCGGTCCCATCTGCCAGTGTAACAACACGAGGTTGAGGGAAAGGCGCTAAGTTGATGAAGGCATCAAAAAAGGGTTCAACACCAAAATTTGTCAAGGCAGATGCAAAAAACACAGGAGTCATATCACCCTTTAGAAAACTTGAATGATTAAAAGTATTACCCGCCATATCTAAAAGTTCGAGTTCTTGATCTAAAATATTTAAAGATGTTTCGCTGATTTTTTCTTTTATTTGTTCGCGGTTTAATCTTAAAATATCAGCTTTTTGAGATCCCCCAATCGAAATTTTTGAGAAAAGAAGATATTCATGAGTGATTCGATCAAAAACCCCTGCAAATTCCCTACCTGTTCCTATTGGCCAATTGAGTGCACATGATTGGATGCCTAAAACATTTTCTACTTCGTGCATCAGATCAAGGGGGTCCATTCCCGGCATATCCATTTTGTTTATAAATGTCAAAACAGGTATTTTTCTTAATCGACAGACTTCAAATAGTTTGCGAGTTTGCTTTTCCACCCCTTTTGCAGCATCAATTACCATGATTGCGCAGTCTGCTGCAGTTAAAGTTCTATAGGTGTCTTCTGAAAAATCTTCGTGACCTGGCGTATCCAAAACGTTAATGATTGTCTCTTTATAGGTAAATTGCATTGCAGAGGAAGTAATTGAAATACCACGTTCTTGTTCCATTGCCATCCAGTCAGATGTTGCAGCTTTTCTACCCTTTCTACCCCTTACCATCCCTGCTGTATGAATCATTCCAGAGTAAAGTAATAGTTTTTCTGTAAGTGTTGTTTTTCCAGCATCAGGGTGACTGATAATTGCAAAAGTACGCCTTTTTTCAATAGTTTCCTTTAAGCTTAAATGACTCATTCTTATCTCGTTTTTTAATGTAAATTTCTCTTAGCTATTCTATCAATTCTTGATACTTTTGAAAAGGACAAAAAGGATTTAGAGAATAAAAAGAAGAAAATTGGAAAATATATCAATATAAGGATACAAGCTTACAATTTAGAAAAATTAATTAAATCTAAAAAAAAACAGCTTATACACAAAAAAAGGGTAATTAGCGCATCGGGATCCAGTTATGCCTTGCCCCAAGACTTTTTCCCTTTCTTAGCTTATCATTTTTATCAGATATTTGTTCTTCACGTACTTTTTTTGGGTCCTTCCCTATAACAGCCCATACATTTTTCTCCAGATCAGACCGATTGCTTTGAATAGTGTTCCACTGCTCAGGAGTAAAATTTTTAGAATCATTAAAATATTGAATGACTTGCTCTGGTGTCGATTCAATAGTATTTTTTAGTTCATCGCGTTTTTTATCCAAATTTTGTTGCAATTCCTTGACGCTATCAAATAGCATTTGAGTGTCGAGTTCATTCAAAAAATCGGGGGATTTTGATTGCTCTGTTATAACTTCAGGTTGTGCAGGGAGGGTTTTTTTTAGGGGAAGGTCCAGCCTTTTTTTTGAAGCTTCATCAAAAATATTATGAGACGGACTCTTGTCCATTTACACCCTTTCGCTATTATCTCTATAACTTATTTTAACATATCTTACTAATTTTTTGGAATCCAATTGAAATTAAAGATTCGATAGAGATATACTTCTTTTAAGATTTATATAAGAGAATTAAAAGTTAAGGATCAGCAGATGAGTTATTTGGAAGAATTTAAAATACGTATCAACAATCGCGAAAACCTTAAGTTTTTTCAACTTTGGGAAGAGTATTGCACAAATGATATAGTTGATGTTGAAGAACTATTGCAACTTTTAAAAATGATAAAAAACTCTGATATGGCAAGACCGTTTGGAGGAATCATAGAAACTATCATCCCTCTTCTAGATAATATTGCAGAACAAAATTCACGCTACCAAGTTTTGAAATTACTAATTGATTTACAGACAACGAATAGCTCATCTTTAGCTGATATTGCGACTGCTTATCTAAAAGATAAATATGGAGAGAATGCAGGTTATAATGAAAGAATCCGTTTAACAGGCCTTAGATCACGAGACAATTTTCAAGGATCTATTACAAATCACGAACTTTTAGCTCATATGAAAGTTGGAAGCTTTGTTTACCATGTCGGTGGTTGGGGAACAGGAGAAATCATGGAAGTTTCAAGCTTACTTGAACAAGCTACGATTGAATTTGAAAATGTAAGCGGGCGTAAATCGATCAATTTTGTGAATGCCTTTAAAACATTAACCCCTCTTCAGGAAGATAATTTCCTTGTACGTCGTTTTGCTGATGCCGACAAACTTGAAAAAGAAGGCAAAGAAAATCCTGTTGAAATTATTAAATTGTTACTCAATGATTTAGGACCTAAAAATGCAAGCGAAATTAAGGATGAACTCTGCGAGCTTGTCATTCCTGATAATGATTGGACGAAATGGTGGCAGGGAGCAAGATCGAAGTTAAAAAAAGATCCTTTAATAGAAACTCCGCAAAATCTGCGTGATCCTTTTAAATTACGAAAAGTTGAAATCTCTCAGGAAGAGCGCCTTGATAAAGCGATTTCAAACAAGAAAGATCCTGAAGAAATTATTTTAAGTTCTTACAATTTTATGCGCGATCTTCCAAGTGTCAAAAAACATGAAAATATTACAAAAACACTTGAAGAAAAGCTCATTCAATTGCTTGATCATACCGAACTTAAAAAAGAACAGGAACTACAAATCCTGATTCTTCTTGAAACGATGTTCAATCATCCAATCCCTGAAAGAAAATCTGAAAATTTAATTAAAAATCTAAACCCGATTGACGAAGTTATTAACTCAATCAATATATTAGCTCTAAAAAAACGTGCCTTAATTCTTATTCGCGAGACAAGAAAAGATTGGACTGAAATATTCCTCTCAATGCTTTTAAGCGTGCAACAGAGTGCGTTAAGAGACTATATTTTGGGTGAATTAAACAAGGGCGAATCAAAAGAACTTGTGATCAATGAACTGAAAAGACTTAAAAAAAGTCCAGCTTTATATCCTGAATTTTTTGTCTGGTTTTTCCAAAAAATATTGGCAAATGAGAAAGAAATCCCTTTTTCAGACAAGGCAGGACAGTGCGATTTTTTTGAGGCTTTCTTAATTCTTTATAGCAACATAGAAAATAAGCCTGAATACAAAGAATTGTCAAAAAAAATCTACGGGATTTTATCAAATAAACGTTATGAAAATGTCCGCAATATCATTGAAGGTACAGACATAGCTTTCATCAAAGAATTTTTACTTTTAGTTTCCAAATGTCAATCGCTCTCTGACCATGATTTAAAAATATTAAGATCACTTGCAGAAGTCGTACAGCCTTCTCTCTCTCAAAAGTCCCACCTTAAGGCATTAAAGCATGTGGATGGGCATACAATCTGGACAACAGAAGAAGGTTATTTAAAAACTCAAGAGAGACTTAAGCAGATTGCGACAAAGGATATGATTGAAAATGCTCGAGAAGTTGAAGCTGCAAGAGCTCTTGGTGACTTAAGAGAAAACTCTGAATACAAGTTTGCCTGTGAAAAGCGTTCAAGATTGCAGGGCGAAATGAAGACAATTTCAGAATTATTAAATAAAGCCCGCATTATTACAACAGAAGATATTTATCCTGATGAAGTTGGTGTTGGAAGCATTATTAATATAAAAGATTCTCTTGGAAATACAGTTGAATATACGATTTTAGGGCCTTGGGATGTGGATCTTGATAACCATGTTTTATCGTTTCAATCTAAATTTGCACAATCAATGATAGGGTCTAAAGTAAGAGACTCATTTCAATTTAAAGATGAAGAGTATACGATTGAAAATATCAAGAACTTTTTGGATAAATAATGGAAATTGTTATAGCAAGTCACAGCGTACATAAAATTAAAGAATTTCGCGATATGTTTAAAATTTTTAAACATATCGACGTCTCCTCACTTTTAAATTACCCGCAGTATTCTTTGCCTGAAGAAACAGGCAATTCTTTTAAAGAGAATGCTATTCAAAAAGCTGTTGATGCCGCACTTGTTTTAAATAAATGGGTGCTGGCTGATGATTCGGGGCTTGTAGTCCCATCATTGAATGGAGAGCCTGGGATTTTTTCAAGAAGGTACGCTGGAAATGAGGCTACTGATGCAGAAAACCGTCAAAAGCTACTTGCCAAAATGTTAGAATTTCAAAATGAAAAGCGCTCTTGCTATTTTGAATGTTGTTTAGCTCTTGCAAGCCCTGAAGGGTTACAAAAAGTTGTTTTCGGCACATGCGAGGGGGTAATTATTAATGAGGAAAGAGGACGTAATGGTTTTGGTTATGACTCTTTATTTATCAAATCAGAATATGACAAAACCTTTGCTGAAATAGAGGAAAGTACAAAAAATCGCATTTCCCATCGTAGAAAAGCATTTGAGATGTTGAATTCAACGTTTGAAACAATTCTTTAGAACATGCATTACATCATTGACGGCTATAATCTGCTTTTTCGCATTTTAACCTCAAGTGTAGATCTTGCAACAAGACGTAAGACAATAATAGAAAACTTGAATAAAAAAATTCAAGTTGTTGGTATTGATGTCACAATCGTTTTTGATTCCAACTATCTAGTTGACGAGAGTCAAAAGAGTCACTACAAGCATCTGGAAATCCAATTTACCTCACGCGGAATTACAGCAGATGATTGGATCATCGAAAAGGTAAAGCATTTAAAGAATCCTGAGCATGAAATTGTTGTCACTTCAGATAAAAAGCTTGCATGGAGTGTCAGACACTCCTTAGCTAAAACTGAAACAATTGAAGAGTTTGTTACAGCATTAAATAAACGCTATAGAAATAAAATCCATGGTCAAAAGAAAACCGGCGATAAACTTCCAACATTCTTAAAGCCTTTAGATTCTTTAAAAAAACAAGAAAAAACAAAAGGTGTTATTTATGATTTAAAGCCTGAAGAGTGTTTTGAATTATATCTTAAAACTTTTGAAGAAAATTTTAGTAAAGTAACAAAGTCTGAAAAAGCTCCAAAAAAAGTCAAATTGCCAAAAAAACATGAATTCCCTAATAAAGAGAAAGCTGTTTTAGATCACAAATCCGATATGGACAGGTGGCTTGAAATCTTTGAAAAATCTGATTAGGGTTTATCTGATATGGATAAAATTATTAGAAGCCTCATTATAAGCATGTTCTTATTTTAACATTCGCTTTATGCGGCTTATCTTCCTGATCTAGTATCAGATGTTATAAGTAAGTCTGAAAATTTTTTACAAGAAAATCCTCATTTTAATAATTGCGATTTCATTAAAGAGTTCTTCGTTCAAAATCCTAAATACTTGGAGAGAGAACAGCTCAGAGCAGTATATGTACCCCTAGTTCCTTTTTAATGAATTGTTTTGAGGCAATCAGATACAAAAGAAGGAGAAAAAGCAAGAAGTTTAAACTTCAGTTTGAGCTTTGCTTGTGGATAATGATCGTAATCGTGAAACCTGACCTTAATTTTACAATTGGCCACAAAAGTTGTCAAAAAAATGTTTTAAGTGTGCGGACTTACTCTACAGTTTACAAGGGACTCGATACTCAACCATCTTAACTGCTATCTTCAGGGGATTAAATTAAATATTGCGGAAGGAGGAAGAACCTATATTATTAAAATTAAAATAAATTATATTGACTAATTATTTATTTAAAGAATAGATTAATCTCTAAGTATATGTTAAATTTTTTATTTTTTAACGGAGAATTTATGAGTATTTTATCGAAATGGATGATGCCATGTATGGCAAGTTTGGTGACACTCAGTTCACTTTTCAATGTAACATCTTTAAAAGCGGAATGGAACCCTCCTGTATTTGTGACTCCTTTAGACCTTACAGGAATAGGACAACCTGAAGGTGGGCAACTGGATGTTAATTTGGCAAATCAAGGTGTTGTTGTTTTTTCAGGTGATGATCCAGATATTGAAAGCGGTTTTTTTAAGTTTATTTATTCAGCAGCTTATACTTTTGGATCCGGCTGGTCCTTGCCCGTCAGAATCAGCTCCGATGAAACAATAGTATTTCCACCAATAAGACGAAAATATTTTGGTGAAGGAGATCCTGTTGTTGCTATGAACCTTTCAGGATATTGTGTGAGTGCTTGGGAAGGTTTCCTTAATACACTGCCGGATGCAATATCATTTGATTGTATAATTACTAATATAAGATCAAGTGATGGGACTTGGAGTACAGTTCGAATTGCCTCAGAAATATCGGAAGAGATAGATTGCGAAAACCCCTTTGTCGCAGTAAATGATGCAGGTTTAGCTGTCATGTTATGGAATCAGTTCAGCGATGAAACAGGATTCCGAGTAATGTCTAGTTTTTTACCATTTAATGGTAACTGGACAACACCTTTTCCACTTGATAATCAAGGTAATCAAGCAGATTTTCAAAAAACAGCAAGGGTATCGATTGACCCAAACGGCAATGTAATTGGTTCATGGCAATCAGATAATAGAACGTTCGCACATGAAATTAGAGCCGCAACATATGATTCAGCTACAAGTCTTTGGACTACTGTTGTTTTAGATCCTGCACCTAATATTTTTAGTTATACATATAATGCAATTGATCCTAACGGAAATGCTGTTGTAGTCTGGCTTAAGAATATAGATGCTATTAATAATATCAATCAAATTTGGTCAGCCTCGTTTACTTATGGAGTTGGTTGGAGTCCAGCTGTTCCAGTTTCATCGGCTAACCAAGTTCAGAATGATGCAAACGTTACGATGGATCCATTTGGAAATGCAACAGCCACTTGGGGTAACCTTATAGTCGATATAAATAATGTACAAACAAGAGAAGTATTTGCATCAAGAAAGCCTCTTAATGGTAATTGGAGTATTCCCGTTCGTATATCAGAGCCTGGAAATGTAAGTCGTGTTGATAATGCTCTTGTTAATAGAACAATTGATGTTGACAATGAAGGGAATGTGATTACTGTAATGCGAACAGATTTAGGTCTTCAAAGTGCCTTTTATTCAGTTCTAAATGGTTGGGAGTCTCCACAAAGTGTTAATGTAACAAGTGAAGTTTATGCAAATATTGGGCTTGGAACCTGCAGGTTTGCACTTGCAGAATGGTTTACAGATGGTCGAGAAGAAACTCGCGTACAAGCTGCTGATAATTTTGCAGCAGGCATTTTACAAGCTCCATTAGCTTTAAATGTAAGATCATGCTGCCAGAAATTTGCATCTCAAAAAAGATGTTTTAATTTTTTAAGTTGGGATCCTGCAGCTACATGTGTTGCTTCCTATAGACTATATAGAAATGGGGTTTTGATTGCAGATATACCTGTTGGAGGTTTAACATCTTATACGGATCCTATTTGCAAAAAGAAAAATGCTACTTATAGCTTGACATATGTAAATATTTACGGACTAGAAAGCCCGTCTGTTTCTATTACAGTGCGTTAAATTTACTACATCGTTTATGGCATCAGAAATTGTTTAATAAACAAACAATTTTTGATGCCATTTATATTACTAGGAACTCAATAAACTCTAGGATGAAACTACAATGTTTTTTAGAGCTTCAATCCATTTAGGATGATCGTTTAAGCTTCTTACGTAATCAAGGGCCTCTCCGCCCTCCGCAACAAATTCTTCCGCATATTCAATTCCGATTTCATGAATTGTTTCCAGGCAATCAGAAACAAAAGAAGGACAAAAAACAAGAAGTTTTTTAGCGCCCTTTAAGCGCTGTTTGTTGATGCAATCAACTGTTGATGGTTCAGCCCATGGGTCTTTACCAAGTTTTGATTGAAAGCAAATTGTATATTTAGAGCTTTCAAGTTTTAGTTTGTTAGCTATCGCAAATGCTGTTGCATGGCACTGGGCAGAATAACAATTGTGATTTTTCCCACATGTTGCCTGGCAGCAATTTTTTGTTTGAAAGCAGCTCTCATTAGCTTTGACGAGATGACTTTTTGGCAGCCCATGAAAACTAAACAAAAAATGATCATAACTATTTAATTGGTAGCTAGAGGCTATGTCTGAAATAGTCTCGATAAAAAGTGGGTTTGTTGCAAAATTATTGATGAGTGTCAATTTTGGAATCACTTCAAAGGTAGAGATAATTCTTAAAACTTGGCTGTGGATTGATCCTGTTGTGGCTGAGGCATATTGAGGAAATAAAGGTATTACAATTAAATGTTTTACTTGGTTTACCTTGATAGATTCCATTGCTCTTAAGATAGAGGGGTTTTGATAGCGCATAGCAAGTTCAACTATATATTGATCGCCTAAAGAATCTTGTAAAAGCTTTTGCGCATTTTTAGTATGAACCATTAGGGGAGAGCCATTTTCAAGCCATATTTCCTTATATGATTTAGCTGATTGTTTGTAGCGAAAGGGAACAATAAGCCCTCTTACTAAAAGCTGACGATAAACCCAAGGCTTATCTATAACACGACCATCCGTTAAAAATTCAATTAGATATTTATAAACATCTTTTGGCTTATAAGAATCTGGTGTTCCTAAATTAACTAACAGTACAGCAGTTTTATTTTGCATATTCGTTCCTTTTAAAAAGACCTGAAAGGCGTATTGATTGATTACTAATTGTTTGTTTTATGATTTCATCGCTGCCAAAGATTTTAAGAGACTGTCTTGCTCTTGTCACTGCCGTGTACAAGACTTCCTTGCCGAAATGTTCAGAACCCTCAGGAAGCAGGCAAAGAACATGATTGAATTCACTTCCTTGGGCTTTATGAACACTTAAAACATAAGCATATTCAAAGGCTGGTAAAACAAGAGCCGGCAATTTACGAAATCCATTTTTTTTGCAAGGGAACAAAGCGTAATCGCCTTTCATGGGATGAAAGTCTGTTAAGTCGTGATGTCTTGGCATTAAAACGAGCACTCCAACTTCACCATTAAATAGTTCAAGGTTCAAATCATTTTTTAAAAGCATGATCGGGACAGTAACAGAATCTGTTTTTAATGGTTTTTTTACAAGTTGCTTAAAAAAGTACTGATTTAAAGCATCAACACCAAAAAGACCTTTACGTAAAGGTGATAGAATTCTGTAATGATCAAAAGATTTAAGAGTTTCAAGCGGGTTACTGTTTTCCTTTAAAATTACAGGAAATTGGTTGGATGCATGGATAAAAAGATTTTCTTGGTTTAAAGCTTGCAATTCAAGTCTTGTGACAGCATTACCTTTACTTAACATTTCAAAAGCTTTTAAATCATCGCCTTCATTAATTGCTTTTCCAAAATCGACAATTTCTTGTAATTCAGCTCTTAAGCATACTTGCAAGGTCACGCAATTTGCAAAGCTCAACCCAATCATATCGGCAAACATGGAACCTGCATCAACAGATGGTAATTGGTGCTTGTCGCCCAAAAATATAATTCTTGCTCCTGAATGTACAGCAGTAAGTAAATGCCCCATCATAGCAACATCGATCATAGAGCTTTCATCTATAATAATAATGTCAGCCACTAAAGTGTGTTGTCTTTCATTTTTTAATCTACCGTCACCTTTAATTCCAAGTAGTTGGTGTAATGTTTTTGCTTTAACTTGGGTTGCGGTCAAGAATCCTAGATTTTTTTGAAGATTGGATGCAGCTTTCCCTGTAGGTGCTGCAATTGCAATTTTAATGGTTGTTTTTTCAGTCTCTGTCAAGCATTCGAGCAGAACTTTTAAAAGTTGAGCCGCTGTATAAGTCTTCCCGGTACCTGGGCCGCCGCAAATAAAAGTTAATGTTTGTTTTGAAGCCATTAGAATAGCTTCTGCTTGATTCTGCAATAGAGTTTTATTTTCGAGAAGTTTTATCACTTTATTAGAGATTTGTCTTTCATCAAATTTAATTGAGGGTGTGGCTTTCTTGATTCTATTAAAATTTTCTAATACTGTCGTTTCGAAATTGAAATAGCGTTGAAAATAAAACATATCTTGAAATTGGCAAAGAGAGGTTGTCGCATGCTTCGAGGCGTTTTTTAAGATAAGATCACTAAAAATACTAATATTTAAAAGATCGCTTTTTCCTTTGATTATTAAAGCTTCTAACTTTTTTAAATCATCAGCTGTGATGTTAGCTTCTTTTAACCACAGGGACTTGACTGATGGTAATATTTTATCGTCTTCAATTTGTATCATGAGGTGACCGTTTCTTACAGCTAATGAAAGGTGGCAAATTAACGCTGCAACAGACTCAAATTTTGAAGAGTAATTTTTTAAAAGAGTGGATGCTAACTTTATATCGATAAAATTTAACCCATAAGATAGGGTCAAATGTTCAAGATGAGGCCAATCATGTAAAGCTGCTTTACATGTCTTGAATTCAGGTGATCCATCTTTGGTGAGTTGATTTTTAAATAAGGTTTTTGCCATTCCAGGCATGAAAATAAGTCCTGCTAAGTGATTCTAATAATTTAATTAAACCTTATTTTAAACCTTTTAAGAGATTCCTACAACGCATTTGATAAGAATTTGATTTGTTTTAAGATGTTTTGTTCTTTTTTAGTCCTCTTTAAGTTCATTTTGTCTTAAGCTAAGTAGCGGTCATACTTGTACCCACATCTTTTTCTTGACAGTAATTTTTTATAGCTAGGGCTTACGAGCAAAAGTCAATAGACATTAACCTGATTATTAATTTTTTGAAAAATGATAAGAAATTGATTTATGGTTAAATAACGCACTTCATTGGGGTCCAAGAATGTCATAATGACATTCTTGGACCCCAATGAAGTGCGTTATCAGATAGGAACATTTAAACTTAACATAAAAAAATTATGTCAATAAAAAGATGTGGGTACTAATTGTTTTAGCTTCTATAGAATCAATTCTTTTTAAAAAAAATATTATTTTTATCAAGAATTGAGCTTAAAAAGGTCAAAACGTTTATGCAATTACCTTTTTTTAGTCCTTTAAGTCTTACTATTTTGGTAATTCTTTAAACCTATTTGAAACAACGTTCCAATCGATGTTGTTAAAGAAAATTTCGATATATTTATTTCTGTCCAATCCAAATTGAGCGATGAATGCATGTTCCCAGACATCCATAATGAGAAGAGGTTTACCACCTGCTAAATGACCCACATCATGCTCATTAATCCACGTATTGATTAAGCGGCCATTTTTTGGATCAACATAAGTTACAACCCAGCCAATTCCTCTCATTAATCCTGTTGCGATAAAGTCAGCTTTCCATTGATCATAACTTCCAAAATCATTTTGAATTTTTAAGTTTAGAGGGTCATTTGCGCTAAGAGGATCTTTACCACCAAGGTTTTCAAAATAAAGTTCGTGAAGTAACATCCCATCAAATTCCCATCCTAAAATCCGCTTCAATCCTGCAAATTCAGGAGATCTGCTTTGCCCATCTTTAGTCAGGTTTTCAATTTTTTCCAGCACTAAATTAGAGTTATTAACATAGCCTTCATATAATTTAAAATGTATTTTTAGTTGGGCATCATCAAGCCCTGTAATTTTGCCTATAAGATGTTCATAATTTTTTGCTTGATATTTTGAGAGTGATGGAGCTTTGGTAGCTACTTCTTCTGCATTTATAAAGAGGAAGGACATTCCGACAAAAAGAAAGAGTGGAAAAAGAAACTTAAGATTCATAAAAGTGACTCCAAATGTAAATGTTTTTTAAAAATTATATGTACTCCATTTTATTCTTTATGGCAACTATTAACGGAAAAAAAATTTTCCGTTAATAGTCTAAAAAAATGATTATCTTAAATTTTTAGTTCAAGATAACTGAAATAGGTGAGCTCTCAAAATCTTCTGCATTGACTGATGTCAATTCATAAGTTGTTTTATATTTGCAGCGGTTATGATCATAATAAACATAGGGACCTGTTTGTGGGATAGTTGCAATTAACTTACCGTTACGTCTTAGATAATAAGCTGTCACAAGAGGATCAGTTGATGGGACAAAGTTCAAAATATTTATTTTGTCAGTTTGCATAGCAAAATGATTTTTGCAAACTGTACCAGTTATTGATAATGGTGGACTTGGCGGACTTGCTGCAAAAATAAAGGATGTACCAAAGCTATCGCTACCAAACTCACCAAAGAATATTTCTTGTTCCCAAACTAAGAAGCCAGTAGATGCATTATCTGATAAAGCTACCCCTAATTCATCTACAGCAAGGTCTTGCACACTCGGTGCTGTTGCAACCAAGAAAGCAGCTCCTATGACTTCATTTTTTGGTAAAAGAACTGCAAATATATCAAGGCCACTAACATATCCTATTAATGCATTCCCTTGATCATCCATTGAAACAGTAGGCTGAGCGCCTGGCGCTACGGTAATTGGAGTTACCCCCCAGGTTGTACCATTAAATGTATTGAATACGACATTGAGTGAACCATCTGTCCAAGTAGCAACAGCAGTACCATCAAAAGCGACAGCTATTTTTGGAAACACGTTATTAGGACCTGTAGAAATACTTTGAGGAACTGACCATGAGCCCCCAAAAAATCTGCTATAAACGACATCATCACTTGATGTCCATACAGCAATAGTATTACCATTATCATCAATTCCTGCATCAGGCGTTGAAGGATTGACATCAAGTGTTACTTGCCCCTGCCACACACTACCATCAAAATTATTTGCATAAATTCCAGTGTTGAAATTAACCCAAACTACAGAGGCATTTCCACTTGAACTGTAGGAAGGAAAATAAAAAGTGCCATGAACACCAATATTTGCAGGAAGTGACCATAAGCCCCCAGAAAAAAAACTAACATGAGTTTCTTGAACAGGAAAACCTTGCTGCCATACTCCAAGACCTTTACCTGTACCATCCATCGCAACAGCAGGTGCCTCAAAGATATCAACTGCATCAATAGTTACAGGTAATGACCAAACTCCGCCACTATAAATTGATGCTCTAACATCTCTTGCAAAAGTACCGCTATCAAAAGTTCTCCATATTGCAATAGCCGTCCCAGATTCGTCCATATCAACATCAGATTCAATATTTAAAAGTGAATTATTCGATATATTTACTGGTGTTTGCCAAATACCCCCATTTGCTGAATATGAAGCAAAAATTTCGACACTATCTACAAATACAGCAACAGCATTATTGTTATTATCTGCTGAAACATCTACTACAAAGCTGTTTCCAGAATTAGTAAATTCTGTAATAGGTTGTATTTCCTGGGAATAACTTGTTGCAAAACTTGTAAATTGCAGCGCTAAAAGCATAAAAGATGCTTTTAAAAATGTTTTTAATTTGAATATCAAGAGAGCCTCCATAGAATCAATTTAGGTTTATGTTTAGATATGTAAAGCATATATTTTAAAGTTGTTAAAGTGTCAAGTTTTACCTAAAATAATTGAAAAACAAATAATTAGTCTTTTTAGTAAAAAATAAAAGAATAAAAGGAAAGGGAAGTTATGAATGTATACGCAATAGATTGCAATAATAAGTAAAGCTCGGAAAGCAAGAAAGAGCAATTTACTAACTTCAAGAGTTGCGAAAATATATTAAAAAGTCATCTGCATGTTCATGGGATATTTTCGGTTAGTTTCTGATTAATAAATTCTAAAATTTGTAGCTCTAAAGTTAATGACATTGGATAAAAGCCTAATCCTAAATATTATAACTACTTAAATTTTAATAGTTTAGCATTTTATCATAAGTGTTACCTATGTGACTTTATTTGAAGTGGAGAATTCCTGATTGATCATTGTTTAAATCAAGACCTCTTAAAAAAATGTAAAAAATACCCCCAAAACAATCTTCAAAATTTCGAGCATCTACAATGTTTAAAAACCTCTTTATAGCTTGTGAATAGATATCAGCCTGTAAATAATAATCATGTCCCTTCATGCTTTCCACTAAAGCATTCTCTATATAATCATCATTTGTAGCTCCAAGCCAATTGCTTTTCCAATCGATAAAATAATATTTCCCCTCATGCAAAAAGAAAAGATCAATGACCCCTTTTATGTATCCTGATGCATTAAAATTAGAAAAGATAAATTCCTTTTCACGATATATTTTAGTTCGGTCAATTTCTTTAAATTTGAATGAGCTTAAACTGCAATTTAGAACATTGAAAATAATTTCCTGAAACACTAAAGCCCACGATTCAAACTTTGTTCCGCTTAAAAAAGGGATAACAAATCGTTGCAAATCAGATGGTTTTTTAATGTATTCATATTCTTCAAGCGGAAGCGATTCAAGAATCGTATGGAGTAAAATACCTGTCTTTGCACCTGATGGTAAATTATGAATAGTTTTTTGATCGATTTCGAAATCGTGTGGTGTTACTTTATTTTGTTTTCCTGTAACTGTCTGTTTTGCGAGTTGAGTGAAAGAAGAGGTGTAACAAGGACTATTTTGAACATTTACTTTAAGAGGCTCTTCTAAAAAAACTTTTTTCTCATCAGGTAATTGATCAATCGAAAAGTTCATTTCGTTTAAATTAGAATAAGTAATGTTAAGATCTGGAGCAAGAGTATTTATCCACTTGATAACATTTTCACTGTTTAATTTTTGAATGCGTTCATAAGTGGACGATTCGTCATTATTAAAAAACTTTAAGTTTGCCAAAAAAAGCTCCATACAAGAGGCACTGGCAAGTTCTATTTCCTTATTTTTTATGGCAAATGCACAAGGCACATACACGCGGTACTTGGCTCTTGTCATCGCTACATAGAGCTGACGTGATTTTTCAGCATCTAATTCTTCGATTAAGTTTATGTATTGCACTGTTGTTGTATCAACAAGGGGTTCTAAAACTGTTTCATCTTCCCTTTGAACCGGAATGAAAGTGTCAGGGGTTGGAGATCTATTAATGAGCCCGATTGCAAATACAATATCAAATTCAAGCCCTTTACTCGAATGGATCGTTAAGGTTTTAATAGCATCAAGATTTGGATCTTTTAATTTTTTTATTTTATCATCAGAGTCAAAATTTAACATTGAAAAATCTTTAAGGAAACGAATAAGTCCTTGAGGGGTACTCTTTGTCTCACTTTGATGTTCAATTATTAAGTCACTAATTTGCAAAAGATCATCGTAAAGATCATGGCCATCTTCATATGACATGATCCTTGATACTACAGAACTACCATTCCATGTACTTTTTAAAAATGCTTCCAGAAACTTTAAAAAACCAAAAGAATAAAGAATTTTTTTAAACTGATAAAATTTAGAAAGAACATCTTCAAGAACAAGCTCTTCTTTAAGTGATAGAATTTGAATATTTGAAAACCCTATAAAAACAGTCCCAAGAGCTGTTTTTAAAGCGCTTTCATCGCGTGGAGAAATAACTGCTAATAAAAGTTCTATGAGTAATTGTACAACAATAGAGTCTACAAGGCTTGTGAGACGCTGAAGAGAAATCTTTATATTTTGTGCATTAAAATATTTTAAAACACGTGTTGCCTGGAAGTGGTCTTTAACCAAAATAGCCATTTGGGAAAACTTGAAACCGTGTTGTTTTAATTGAATAATTTGTTCTGCCATAAAAGGAAAATAAAACTTATCCTCTAATTCCTCCAAAGGAAGTTTCGTTTTATTTTGTTCATCTTGTGCAATAAAAAAATGTAAAGACCCTAAAGCATCCGGGAAATTAATTTCAGGATTATTTTTAGGGCATTTTACTTGTACAAAATCTAAAGTCTTTTGAAGTTTTGGAAGCTGAATGAAATGAGGGCTTGTTTCAAATTTAAATAGTTCATTTAAAGAATTGATTAGATTAGGTAATGATCGATAATTGGTATCCAAGGATAGATGCTGAGTTTCAGGAATTGAATGTGCAGCTTTTAGGTAAGTATAAATGTCTGCTTGTCTAAATGAGTAAATAGACTGTTTAGGATCACCTACAAGATAAAACGGGCAAAACCCCTGAAAGATTATTCTAAAAATTTCCCACTGCAAATGGTCAGTGTCTTGAAACTCATCGATGATGCAAGATCTATATTTTTCTCTTACAGAAAATAGAAAACGCTCGTTTTTTAACCCTTGCCTCATCAGTTTTAAAAGGTCGTCAAAACGAAATTTTTCTTCATTCTTTAGATAGCGATGAAGCATGCTTCGAGAAAGGTGAACCATTCGACAAAAAATATTTTCATAAGCAGAAGCTTCTTTAACAATAGGTAAAAGAGTTTTACTTAAATTTGTATTAAAATCTGGGTAATGAATTTCATTTTTTGGGATAGCTTTTGCTTTTACTTTTAAAAGAGTTGGATCTAATGCTTCAAGTAAATAAAGACCATCTTGTATTAATTGATCAAAATCATCTTCTAAAAGCTCTTCTTTTTCAAATAGCGATGCAAAGAAAACTATTTTTTCATGACCTGTTTCATGGTTTTTTAATTTACGGTAATTAGAGATTTGCAAATTAAAATCAGCGATGATCTTATCTTTTTCAAAGCAAAATTGACTCATAACATGCTTGAACTTAAAAAATGAATCTTGAAATGAAGGGGTAGATATAGCCTCAAGACCACCCGTAGTCCATTTAATTAAAGCTTTTTCTACATTTTCAATGCTTGATTTATGCTTTTTTAAAACAATACGTAATTGAGCCGCACTAAAATTATTTTTGGTTAATTCTGTTCTAAAAAAATTACGTATAATTTTTAGGACTTCTTGTTTCACGAGAGTTGGCTCATCAGACGTGGAATTTAAGACAAGATCTCCTTCCAACACGTGGCTTGTTAACATTTTAGAGCAAAAAGAGTGAATGGTAAAAATTTGAGCTTCATCAAAGCCAAATAATGCATTTTTTAAATGACTAATTGCTTTACTTGAGAAAAGCTCATCCTTTTCAATAATTGCCTGAAGATAATCAGGGAGTTGTTCTTCATTCCCCGAGCCACTTAAATAGTTTAAAGCTTTTTCAATGTTTTGACGGATACGTGTTTTAAGATCAGATGTTGCAGCTTTTGTGAATGTCACAACAAGGATTTGATCTATCAGTATAGGAGGATCACTTTCGACAAGTAAACGACAGACTATATTTTCGATGGAAAATGTCTTTCCTGTACCTGCAGACGCCTCTAATAAATAACTTTCCTGCACATTCAAATTTCGATCAAGAACATTAAAACTTTTCATTTTTTATACCACTTTTCATATAGATCTAAAAATAACTTTTGGGCAGTAGATTTCCATTCTTGTTTAAAACTCTCACATAACGGGATTTCAGAGCCATTTCGTAGCCAGTGCAAATACTCATTATAGAGAGGATTAAAATCATCATTCAAGCTTTGATTGATTTTTATATTCAAAGAATTATTTTCGTTATATACAAAGTCATAAACCCATTCAGGTATTAATGGAGATGGGTTTTCTAAACCTTTAAAATAATAAGTCAAATACTCTTTAAGCAAGATCATAGGGTCTTCAAAGTCGTAAAGTTTTGTTTTACCGCATTTTGCAAAGATTAATTGTTTTTCTGCTATTTGGTGTTCATTCATAAGGGCTGTGAACACCAAAAATTGCGGCCAAAATTTGATGATATCGACCTTACTATCCTTGGCATGTATAATAAGACCTTTTAGCGAAACATCTTGTAATGTCCCAACAATTTTAATAGAGAGCCTGCCTTGATAATTAATTTCTAAAGGGGGTAATTGAAAGTCACCATTTTCGGCACGGAAAGCTGTTTTGCAATTTTCAAAAAAATCAATATTAAAAAGATCTTCAGTAATTACATCGAGGTTTTTTAAATTATTTATTAACGAAGAAACATCAGTTTCAATTTTATTGATCGCAACTTGTTTAAAAAGGCCTGAGGGTAGCATTCCTTTTTTTTCAATTAAATTAAATACTTGTTTTAAAGGCTGTTTTAGTGCAGATTTTTTTATGATCGCAAGATTTAAATGGGAAATAGCAAAATCTTCATCGGTTTTAAATTCAGGGTCGTGATTTTTAAGATAAACACCGAGAGTTTGATTAAAATAGACCTTTAAGGGGTTTCTTGCAAAGTTTGAGAGATCTTTTAAATCTAAAACTAAATCAGGGATTTCTAAAGTTTTTAGTTCTGTTGGTTTGAAGTTATCAATAAATTGATATTTTTTTAATTTCTCGGTTTCGTAAAATTTTAAAGCTACATGATAATTAAAGGATGAATAACTTATAAATCCTGAATTTTTTTCAAAATAGTTTCTGTCATAGGCGTTAAAGGGATGTCTTTTAACTCTGACTTCTGAAAATTTGGCATCCCCTATTAAATAACCGGAATCTATTACTTCAATAAGTTCTGTCACAACTAATGATCCTGATGTTTCTTTGGCTTCTGCCAAGGAATAACCGACATAACTTAAAATAAAATAGTGCCTTGCAGATAAAAGAGCTTCCAAAAATAAATATCTATCGTAATCTGTTTTTGTAGGGGAATAATCAGAATCAGGGTATTTAGTGCATAAATTAAGAGAGTTTTTTGTGTCTGATCTTGGAAAGGCTCCTTCATTCATGCCAATTAATACAATTACATCAGCTGGTATAGCACGCATTGGTAGCATGGAGCAGAAGCGAACGGAATTTAATTGAGTCTCTTGAAAATCAAGCGTTTCCTTTTTAAAAGCTGACTCCAATTGAGATTTAATCGTATTAAATGAAAATAAATCTGTTTTAAATTTCTCCGATGATTTTCTGAATTCATCAAAGAATTTTAATAGCATCAATTCATCTTTTGTCAAATGATCATTTGTTTCATCTATGCCAAAATAGGCTGTAGCTAAGCAATCCAAATAAGAAGCCCAATTTTTAAGCGTCATTTCGCTGCCATCGGATAAGATTTTTAGATCATCATGGATGGATTGAATCAGACTTGCAAATTTTCCAAGTAATAATGAATCAGAACTTTCAACTCCTTGAATAGGTAATCTTTCAAGTTGTGAATTTAAAGTATCAAAATTAAGAGTGCCAACTGCAAGTGCTGTCAATAGCCTATCGAGGCAAAACGCAAAAGTACCCGTTTCATTATCATCTGCAATATTTTCTTTGCAATGCTCTAATTTTAGTAACTCATCGCGATTTTCAAGGTTTAAGCCCCATCTCAAATCAGCATTAACAAGCCATTGTCTGATTTGATCAACATCCTCAAGGCTTAAATGATGGCATGTACGGAAATGTTCCCCGTTAAAAAGATCCATGAGAGAATCTGCTGAAAATCGATTTTTTGGTAAAGCTAGTAAATGGTTAAACCCTTGGACAAGTTTGTTTTGTGACGGCATATGCAAATCAAGAACATGAAACGGCAGTAAACTCTCATCAGAGCCAAATACAGAATGGATAAATGGTTCATAATCCATAATATCTGGAGCCATAACGATGATATCCCCTGGAGTTACAACCAAATGATCTTCATTTTTTTTTATCAAGTTAAGCAGAGTGTCATATAAAATTTGAATTTCTCTTGAACGAGATGCTGCTATGTGGATTTGTATGGAATCATCATCTTTTTCTAATTCAATTTTTTTATCTAATGCAGGATTTCTAAGTACTGTTAAATCAGCTTGTATGGCCTTCAATAAATTAAAAGAGCCGGTCTCTCCATCGAGCGTATCAAAAATAAATTCTTCATATTGAGGGATTTCTGCAACAGCCTCAGATATCAGATAACAACTATCTGTTTCAGCCTCGCTTAATTCAATTAATTTTGACATCTCAGCGCCAAGTTTCCCAAAGTTTGCAAGTAAAGGGTTTTGATCGCGTAGATATTCATCTATTGGGGGAGCTGAAGTCGAGCTATTTTTCTGTAAGTATTTTTGAAGTTTAATCTGTTCCCTGTCAGATTTGATATCACTCCAAAAAGCTTGACATGGCGATAAAAAATAATAAAAGACAGGGATTTTTCTTGAGACATTCAGCAAAAAATCATAATGGACTTTAGATAAAAAACTTAATGAAAATAGATGAATACGAAAGATTGGCGCATTTTTAGAGGTTTCATGAAAATTATTTTCTTGGAGTTCTTTTTGGAGGTATGGCCATCCTCTTGTCGAAAAAATTTGTTTCCAAATTTCTATTTGAAAATCATCAATATTTTCTTCAAATGAGCCAAGCATCTTCCCCCCATAAGTCCCATATTGAAAAAAAAGAGTTGATAGTTTTTGAGAAAGAGAGATGAGTCTTTTTTCACTTTGAGAGTTAATTGATGGGTTAGCTTGTGAAATTTTCAGATAATTAAATAATTCCGGCCATTTATTGGGGTCATTTTTCTTCACTATTTTTTTGAGTTCAATTTCTATAACTGCTTGAAGCTCAAAGATTGATGGGAGTTTTTGCTTTATAATTAATTTTTCAATTGCCTGGTCAAGGAGTGAAATTTCTACTCCCATTGCAATATTCAAACAAGGATCTTTTGCCATTTTAAGCATAAGCCATGATTTTATGGCCGGACTTGGAACAATAATTAACCGTCTTTCAAATGGATTTTCTCCAAATTTTGAAAAAAGAGAGACTTTCAACTGCTCGTACAGTTTTTCTATTCTGTTGCTAAAAAATATATCCATTTATAGATTTTGACTTAAAAAAAAAGGGTTGTGTTGAAAAGTTATAAGAATCATACTATGCTCTTTCTACCTGAATCATTCAAAATAGAATTTATTCTATTGATTCGGTTAAGAAAAGTATAAATCTTTTGAGGATAAAACAACATGATTTCAAGTATTATTCGAAAATGGTCCTCATTTACATATTTAAATATTACGCAATTCCTTGGTGCATTGAATGATAATATTTATAAATTGCTTATCGTTTATTTCTTGATCACGCTTCACGGAATTGAAAATAGCCATACAATTCTCGCATGGACAGGCGCTATATTTGTTCTGCCGTTTCTTCTTTTTTCTGCACCATCTGGCACACTTGCAGATCGCTATAGTAAAAGAAATATTATTATTCTGACAAAGCTTTTTGAATTATTTATCATGATTGCCAGTGTTTTTGCGTTTGCCTTTGAAAATACCATAGGGGCCTATATCGTATTGTTTTTACTAGCAGCCCAAAGCGCGTTTTTTGGTCCGTCAAAATATGGAATTCTGCCTGAGCTTGTTCCGGCCGATAAAATTTCAGGCGCTAATGGGCTCATGACATCCTTTACTTTTCTTGCTATTATTCTAGGTACTTTTTTAGCCTCTTTTGTTCTTGATATTACAGGGCGCAATTTTTTCTTTGCATCAATTTTTTGTACAGTTGTAGCACTCATTGGATTAGTTACAAGTTTTTGCATTGAATATACACCGCCATCAGGTTCTGATAAACAGCTAAACCCTAAATTTTTATCCGATATTTTTTCTTCCTTAAAAATTGCAAGCCAGGAGCCATCGCTACTTGCGGCTGTCATAGGCTCTGCTTTTTTTCTATTTCTTGGCGCCTTTGTTCAGTTAAATATGATTCCTTTTGCTGTGCAATCACTTGGGCTAACAGATGTTCAAGGAGGCTATCTCTTTTTAATTACTGCTTTAGGGATAGGAACAGGCTGCATGGTAGCAGGAAAAGTTTCAGGAAAAACTGTTGAACTTGGGCTTGTGCCAATTGCTGGTGTAGGCGTCATGATTTGCAGCTATTCACTCGATGCTGCCTCTCACAATCTCTATGCAGTAGTGCCCCTTGTAGCACTCCTTGGGTTTTTTGGAGGGATGTTTCAAATCCCACTTGATTCCTATATCCAAGTAAAAAGCCCGAATAAATTTCGTGGACAAATTGTAGCTGCAACAAACTTTTTATGTTTTTTTGGAGTGCTTTTAGCTTCGATACTTCTTTATATGCTTTCAGAGGTTTTTGGACTAAAAGCTCATAAGGGATTTGAAGTCATCGGAACTATTACTTTAATTGTTACGGTTGTATTAACGTATCAATTTTTTGATTATATCTCCCGTTTTATCTGCATGATCTTATCGAGATTACATTTTAGCATCGATTTTTATGGGCAAAAAAATATTCCTGAAAACCCTGTTATCTTTGTTTGCTACCATACCGACTGGAATGATACGCTACTCATGCTCGGCGCTCAAAGACGTCGCATGCGCTTTTTTATCGGAAACGAACAATCCCATACAAAGTGGTTAAAAAGACTTTATCGCTTATTGAGGATTGTGCGTATCCCATCTATTGAACCTCTTGAAAATAGCCAGATTTGTTTAACAGTTATTAAAAATACCTTAAAAAAAGGGATTTCTGTTTGTATATTTGTTGAAAATCCTGACATCAAGGAAGAAGTAGAAAAATTAAAAGACTCTTTTCCATTTTGTGAAGTTTTAGAAGAAACTAAAGCTTCCATGATACCTGTTATTATAGAAAAGGGGATAAAGAACAAGCATTCAAGGTTCTTTAGAAGGTTAATGGCAAAAATCCATGTGCCGGCATCTATTAGCTTTGGTGAGCCAATTAACGGGCCTACCTGTCCTTTAGAGTTCCATATGGAACATTCTTTAGATAGTGGACAAAAATCTGTTTGTGCCGAGAAAAAACCAGAGATTGTATAAAAAAAGTAAACTAAAATTAGGTTCGTATGAAAGAAGAAACTATAAAATATCGACTACACCCTTGGCATGGACTAAACTTAGGCAAAGAATCACCGCGTTTAGTCAATTGCTATATTGAAATAGTCCCGACTGACACTGTCAAATACGAAATTGATAAAGAAACAGGTATTTTAAAAGTTGATCGCCCACATAAGTATTCAAGTCTTTGTCCTTCTTTATATGGATTACTTCCAAGAACATATGCCGGCAAAAAAACTGCAGAATATTGCATGGAAAAAACCGGAAAAACAGGACTTATTGGTGATGGCGACCCGATAGATATCTGTGTGCTGACAGAAAAAGTGATTATTCATGGAGATATCATTGTAAAAGCTATCCCGATTGGAGGATTTAGATTATTAGATGGTAATGAAGTGGATGACAAAATTATTGCTGTTATGGAAGATGACCTTGTCTACGGCGAAATGAATGATATTGAAAAGTGCACGCAAGGGTTTATAGAAAGATTAAGGCATTATTTTTTAACCTACAAGGATGCTCCAGGAACACAATCCTCACAAGTTGAAATCACCCATATTTATGGTCGGGAAGAAGCTCAAAAAGTGATTTCGCTTGGTAGTCAAGACTACAACGACAAATTTAATAACGCATAGTTTTAGGGGTTATTTAACGAACCTCATAGATTTTAGTTTCAGCTTTTTATACTACCGAGAGAGCCCACAAAGAAAGGAGAAGAAGAGAAAAAAAACGGCTTATTAATGATAAGCCATTCTTTAATTTTCTCTCTCTTTTTCTCTCCTTTATCTGTATTCTCTGTGGGCCCTTAAGGTAGTATAAAATTAAGAGTTGTTTTAGCATTAGATCATCATTTTTTTTACTTACCCATATCTAATCTCTTTTTAGTCTCTCTCTATTTAAAGTATCTCAATTACTATGTTGGTAGTGGTTAATGAGGTTTTTGATGCCCTCTTCAAGGGTTGTAGGGGGTGTGAAGCGAGTCACCCTTCTAAATTTATCCATGTTAGCTAAAGATGCTTCAAAAGGGATTTCAGACAGCTCAAATTTAATTTTTAAATCAGGGAAACTTTTTTTAAGGATGTTTAAGACATCTTCCACAGATCGTGCTCTCCCTGTGCCCAAATTTATGAGACCTGTATAATCAGAATTGCCTAGATGAATGAGACCTACCGCTACATCATCTGCAAAAATATAATCAAATTTTCCTTCCGGTCTATAAACTGTTAATTCCTCGTTTTTTAATGAAGATCTGATCCAGCGTGAAATAATGTCTTTTGAGTTTTTCCCGTAGACCCTAAAAATTCTTGCTGAGACGTAGCTAATATTTTCAAATGCATGCATAAATTTAAGTTCGGCTTCGAAAAATAATTTTGCAGCCCCACAGATGTTTCTTGGGTTAATTTCTGATGTCTCAGAAAGAGAAGTTGTCGTTTCAGTAAAATTTTGACTTAAATAGAGTTTGGGATCGTAAATTAAGTAACTTGAAGCAAAAACAATTCTTTTCATGGATTTAACTTGTTTAAGACAAGTCAACAAATGATGGCTAAGTAAAATATTATGATGAAAATTTTCCTCAAAAAAAGGAGCTGTTTCTGTAGACCTTTCAAAAGTTGCTGCCAAATGGAAAAAAAGATCGGGTTGAAAATCATTTAATTCTTGAAGGCTAATTGTATTTAAATCCCCCTGACGGTATTTGACTTTGCCTTCCCACTCTTTTGGACAAGGTTTTAAATCACCTACAAAAATTTCCATCTTTTCTTTCAGAAGATAAGAAATTAAGCTTGAACCTATGACACCTGCACCACCGCTAACAAATACTCTTTTATAAATCATTTAAAAACTCTCCTGCTAAAAGACCATGTATGATGGAATCATGAAAATTGTTTTTTATTAAGAGATGATCTCTTAATACGCCTTCTTGCTTAAACCCAAACTTTTCTAAGATGCTGATGTGCTCATCCCTAAAATTATATGTTTCTGTAAAAAGATGATGTAGGTTTAGCTTTTTAAAGGCAGTATTCGATAAGAGATTTAAAAAATTAGTAAAGTCTTCTTCGTAAATTTTTTTATCAACGGCTCTTTTTGAATCTACTAAAAATGAAACTTCTGCATGTTTATTTTTCCAGTCAATATGAACAAGACCACCATAGCCAATCCATAGATTTTTTTTATAAAGACTAAACAACACCATCTCAGGATTTGGGTTTGTTAAATTTGGAGTGATGACATCATGAAAATAACTGGATTGTTCTTCTTTTGAAATTTCATGGGTTTGCCTTAAAACATCGATTTGCTCGTTTCTTGCAATACGTATCATCTCCATATCTTCAAATTGAATTGGCTTTAACTCGTAGTCTTTATTTTGCAAAATAATCATCTTGTAACTCATCTAGTGTTGTAATTGTTCTATCAGCTTCATGAGCCTTATCAAGTTTAATATCTTTGTAATGCCCTCTTAAAATCCTGATTGTCTGGAATCCAAGAGTTTTTAGACCTACAAAGTCTTTATAAGGGTTGTCGGCAATATATACAACGTCTCTTGGGGAGAGTTGTTTCTTTTTACAAATCAATAAAAAACAATAAGGAGATGGTTTAGCATTAGTATTTCCATAGCGATTGGTTAAATAGCAGTGCTCCATCTTATCATTTAAATTTAGCGCTTTTATTTTGTTTTCTTGGACTATTTTATGGCCATCAGTCACAATAAATAAGCTTTGGTCTTTATAGCGTTCAATTAACCGTTTAGCATCGGGGTATATTTCAATTTGCGGAAGATGATGACGGTAGATATGGAGACATTCTTTTACAAGTTTTTTACTATAAATCTGATTGTTTTTTAAAAATGTATCAAAACTAAGACCTCTACCAGATTCTCTTAAGATTTCTTTCATTTCCTCAAAAATTTTGTTGGCTTTGAGCCCTTTTCTTTCTTGCAAAAAATTAGCAACAGCTAAAAAACCACTCATCACATAATCATGTTCATTATATAAAGTATCGTCGAGATCAAAGACTAATAAAGGTGTCTTCTGCATGCCGTATTAACCTTATTGTTTCTGGAATTCGTTTAAATTCAGGTAAAGTCTCGTTCAAAGCTTCATGGAAAAACCAGCTGAAACTATCAAGCCCTGCAGCAACAGATAGCGTAGATGCACCCCCAAAACGCGCATTGCACTCGATGATCTGATAAGACTTGGATTCCTTTTCTTGAATGACTTGGAAAAGAACATGACCTCTTAATTCAAGTAGCTTTGCAGCATCTCTACAGAGATCTTCCAATTGCTTATTCTGGACAGTTTCAGTTATTTGAGATTCACCATTTACAACTAAAATACGTTTTCTTGGGCATATGCCGTGGATGTTTGATCTCTTATCAATATAAAGATCGACAGTGTACTCATCGCCCTTAATAAAAGGTTGAAATATAGGGTTTTTAAGATTTTTAGCATGGCTTATTGCCAATTCCTTGGTTAGATTTAAACCAATGCCAATAGAACCTGCCCCCACCCTTGTCTTTACAACAAATGTTTCTGATGCGATATCTGCTATATCAGAACTTGTTTTTGGGGTTTTAATGTGATGTTGATCGAGCAATTCAAAAAAATATTGTTTATCTAAACAGTTTTTAATAGAGTGTTTAGATGACACCATGAGGTGAATTTCATGTTCCAGAAAAAAATGTTCATTCTCCGACCAAAATTGTAATTCAGCATCTCTTGTTGGGATTATGACATTAATTGCATGGTTTTTACAATATTCTAATACAGCAGATTGGGTTAGATCTTCAAGTTTAGGCATATGCCAAAATTCGTCCACAAAATATTGACCTATACAGCAGTTATCTCTGTCAGCTCCAAAAATTAAGCTATTGTTTCCAAAAAAGTGAAAGGCATTTTTTACAGCTTTTAGCAAAGGAACTTTTCTTGAAATGCTTGTAACTAAAACTCTGATATCGCGGTTCATGGTGAAAAACAATCCCACGTTAATAGTTCATGTTCCATGATTTCTTTTCTTGCTGTTTTACCAATAATTTCAGAAGCATTCATTGCTGGGATCCCCTCAGGAAATGCATGTCTTACAATTTTAACCATTTCTTTTGTCAACGTTTCACCGAGTTTAATATCCCTATTTGCATAAAGACCACGCCTTGCCATCACTCTTTCATCCATTTCTTGAAGTACCGGTTTTTTAATCCCATTACCAAGAGCTTGCTCTAACTCTCTGATAGACGTAACCATTTTTGAAAAACTTTCAGGATCAAGAGAATGTGCATGATCAGGGCCATCCAATTTTTTGTCATCGGTAAAATGTTTCTCAATGATAGAGGCGCCAAGTGCTACTGCTCCAATCGGTACAACAATTCCTGGAGTATGATCAGAGTAACCGCAAATAAGTTGAAACGTAACCATCATTGTTTTCATCGCAAAAATATTAGCCTGATTATAAGATGCCGGGTAACATGAGACACATTGAAGAACAGCAATATCTGTAGCCCCATTTGCTTGGAGTGTTAAAATTGCCTGATCAACCTCACCAAGATAAGCTGCCCCCGTAGAAATAATAATTGGTTTTTTAAGTTTTGCAGCAGCTATTAAAAATTCTTTATTTGTTAAATCACCAGACGATATTTTAATGAGGGGAATGTCGAGATCATTTAAAAGAGCAAGTCTTTCTAAATCAAATGGGGTAGAAAGAAAATCAATGTTTTCAGCATCAGCGTGACTTTTAAGTTCTTGATGCCATTCATTTAATATCGTTAATTTACCGAGGATTTCAAATGAGGGTTCATTTTTCCAACCATCAAGATGTTTTGTGTAAACATTTGTTAAGGTATGAGCTTGAAATGATTGAAATTTAGCAGCATTAGCACCTGATTTTTTGGCGAGCGTAATCAATTGTTTAGCTTTTTCTAAAGAGCCATCGTGATTACTGCCAATTTCAGCGATGATATAGCAAGGAAATCCGGGGCCGATTTTTCTTCCGTTTTTTAAGATGATAGGTTTAATCATTTAATTCCTGTTGCTTTTTCGTTGTTGGTTAGCCTCGTAAAGTTTGAGGTATTTATAGAACGCGGTATTTGCGTTGTAGCTTGAAATCAAAAATCCTTCGTACCCTCCTAGAAAACCACGTTTTAAAAAATAGCTTTTGAAGAATGCAAAGAGGCCATGTAAAACCGCTTTACATGGTGAAGATGTTTTTTTATGTTTGTTTTGTTCAGCAAAAAGAGTTGAGTAGACTTGCATTTTATCTAAAAAATCTGAAATTGAAGCGTAAGAATAATGAATGATCGGCGACTTTAGCTTAATGACTTTAAGATTTGTGATAATGATTGCTTCATGAACTTTGGCAGATGAAAATGTTGTTTTTGTTTTGTTATAAAGCCTGTATTGCACGTCCGGATACCAACCGCACCATTTAATGAATTTATTATTAAAGTAATTATGGCGAGGAAATGAATAGACGTAACTTAAATCAAGCTTAATTTTTTTAATTTCTTCTGTCATATCACAGCTTACAACCTCATCACTATCAATAGAAAGAATCCAATCATGCTTAGCTTCGTTAGAGGCTTTGTTATGTGTCTCTCCAAACCCATCAAATGTTCCTTCAATGATCGTTACATTTGAAAATGTAGCTGCAATTGTTAAGGTATGATCTGTAGAGCCATTATCATAAATCAGAACCTCCTCAAAAGATTTTACGGAATTTAAAACTTGGGTTAAGTACTTTTCACTATTTTTTGTTAAAATGGTTACGCTAATCATAAATTTTAAGATGTTCTCTATTTTTAATTTATACTATCAACAACAGTCCCTTTTACGATACTTTTTTTTTACGGGGAATAAGAAACTAGAGGGTAACAAATGTCACACTTATTATGAGGACACTTGTTGCTCCTGCCTCAAAAAAAAAATTCCTTCGGACATTTACGAGGGTACGAAACTATTAATGGCCAATAGAGGGAGGTTGATCATTTGGATCAAACCCGACTGGGGGTAAAACAAAAACAAGAGATATGTCATCTAGCTTACCACAGCAGGGTATAGCTTCAAGTTCATAATAATAATCGCCTTCTTTCAAAGGATAAATTTTTGTGATTGTTGCCACTTGAAAGTCTGCAGGAAACACTCCATCCATACCGGTTGTTACCAAAAGATCGTTTACTTTTAAAAGAGGAAGGCTTTTGATTTTGTCTTTATTATCTGCTTGCTCCCCCGTACGAAGATCTCTTGAGGGGCCTTTATCATCTGCAAAATCGTAATTAAAACCAATTCCTAATAAGAGATTTCCGTTAGATCTAAAAAGAGGGAACCCAGAACCCCTTAATTCACCTTTTGCAAGATAATGTGTGTGATCATTTTCACGTCTTAAGGACCTAACAGATGGGGTGAGGGCAGAATCTGTAATTAATCTAACGCGAGACTGATTCTTCCCTATATAGTCAATAACCCCAACGATGGAATTTCCAATTAAAACGGGACTGTTCTTTCCTATGGAATGGTTTTTAAGCTTTTCATTATCGCTATAGCCTATATTAATCCATAAAGAACTATACCAAGAATTTGGGGATCTAAAAATAACACGCGCAGGTATTGCTTGAGATGGTGTCATGAGATGCTGAGTATTATCTACCAAATCAAGTAATTGGATAAAGTTTGCGTAAAGAAGTTTATTTTCAAGTTCGAGTCTTTTAATCTCCTCATTAACGGTCAAAGAAGTCACGTTTTGTAAAGTTGTTGAAATCTCAAGTTGAGGTGTAAAAAAATTACCAAAATAAAATCTTGCGTTAGAGCTCTTTTCAAAAAGGGGATGAAAAAATTCAATCATTGTTCCACGTATTTTTTCAGAGATGGCAGGTGGGATCGTTATCATTAAAAATAACGCGCTAAATAGTAAAAGGTAGGGCTTTGCTCTTTCTCTTCTCATACTGACAATATTGAATCGATTATATAATCCATATTATTAGAATTTAGGCCAGCAACATTAATACGACCCTCAGGCGCATAGATACCAAAATTTTGTCTTAAACGATGAACTTTGGTCTCGTTAAGTCCGGTATATAAAAAGAGACCCGATTGCTCTTTTATCAAAAAATTAAAATAAGAGTCAGATCCCTTAGAAAGAAGACCTGTCACAAAAGCTTTACGCATTTCATTGACCCGCTCTCTCATACTATCAAGTTCATGAATCCACTCTGATTTTAGATGTTTGTTTTGTAGAATAGTTTGGACGATTCTAGCTCCATGTAGTGGTGGGTTAGAGTACATGCCGCGAATAATTTGTTTGATATGTGTCCCTATTTTAAAGGCATTTTCCTCTTTGTTTGTGACTGCAAATATTGCACCGACTCGCTCTCCATATAACCCCATATTTTTAGCATATGTATAGGCAGCTAATAATTGGTGCTGATCATTGACAAACAAGCGAATTGGCTCAGCATCTGCTTCTAAAGATGTACCAAAGCCTTGATAAGCAATATCAAAAAAAGGAAACAATCTTGCATTTTTGATAAGAGAAGAAAGTACTTTCCATTGATCAAGGGTTGGATTGATCCCTGTCGGGTTATGAGCTGTTCCATGTAGAACGATAATAGACCCAGGGTTTAATTTTTTTAAGAAATTACACATTTCGTTAAAATCAAGTTCGTGGCTTAAAGGATTGTAATAAGGGTAAGTATCAACATTTAAACCGGCTTTTTGAAAGACAAGTCGATGATTTGCCCAAGTCATGTTAGGTAAATAAATTTTTTGATTTTTATTTTGTGTTAAAAATTCTCCGCCTATACGAAGGGCTGCCGTTCCGCCGACTGTTTGAGCTCCAAAAATTGAACCATCGTTAATTTTGATTTGATCTTGTCCAAAAATGAGTTTAGCAGTTTCATGAATGTAATGCTTTTCTCCTGCAATTGGTAGATAATCTTTGTTTAAGTGACTGTCTAAGATAAATTTTTCAGCTTTTTGAACAGCGGTTAAAACCGTTGAATTTCCCGTTGCATCTTTATAAGCCCCAATGCCAAGATTGACTTTTTTATGATGGGCGTCTGCAATAAATGCTGCTTGAAGGCTAAAAATAGGGTCTTCAGGGAGAGTGTCAATTGAATCAAAAAAAGACATAATAACCCCTTTTAAATAGTAATCTAAAGCTTTATTGATGTTGGTCTGTTAATATGGAGCGTAACGGAATCGAACCGTTGACCTCAACAATGCCATCGTTGCGCTCTACCAATTGAGCTAACGCCCCTTTCAAGATTTCATTAATTTAAAAATAAAATGCTATGTAACATCTGAGTTTAAAAATATAGCCATTATTAATCAAGGGTTTTTCAAGGAGCCGTGTTGTCACTAATTTCTAAAAACTTGTTAAGCGACAAAATTTACTTTACAGAATTTGCTATTTATTATAATTCTTAAATTTTTTTGATGTTTTTTTTGTTAAATTATAATTACAATGATTTTTTGATTTATTCCAAATTTCATTGTTTGGTGGATTATTAATTAAATTTTCTTTCGATCTTTTACTGAATTTTCTTTGGTTATTGAGAGCTGTGTTTGCTTCTTGAAAATTGATTTTTAAATTTGGTAAGTTACTAACCAGATCGAAAATAACATAGGCAATATATGATACTGTCGCCAATGTAATGATTATTGGAAGTGGATCAGGTATATAATAAGCTATAAGATTAGAGCATGGAGGGAAGGTAGGAAGATGAAGCATAATTTTTTCCTTTGAAATTTAAGTTTACTAAAAAAAATACTAAAGTATAGCGTATAGATTTTTGGTAATTTTATCGCAATAAAATAAATTTATTCTCTTTTAAGGAATTCTATGGAACCCATAATTAAGTCAGATACTCTATTTTTATCTCAAAAACTTTGTTTGGATAATGATGAAATACTCATACAAATTATTCGTAGTTTTAGTTACACCATCCTTGGCAATTTCTGCACATTGAATAAACGATGGGGGCTTATGCTTAACCAGTATTTTAATCAAAAAAGAGTGCAATTATATCGTACAGCAGTTTTTAGTCCAATGGATTGGAACATTCAATTTGCAAAAAATATGATAGATGAAGAAGAAGGGCTAATAGCTTTTAAAGCGTTACCTCCAAATATTGATGAAATACCATGTCCTGTCCATCATCCAAAAAAAATGGTAGAAACACATGTGTTTACCTATTGCCCAAAAGGACTCACTCTTAAAAGTTATGGGATATTATTAAAAAATAAGCTTAAAAATGAAAAAGGTTTCTATTATATATGGGATGAAATTATTAATAATATTGGCGATAAATCATTTGTAAATTATGGTTGGAAGGCCATGATAAAAGAAGAAATTCCAAAAAGTAGGGGCGAAACTTTTGATTCTCAAAAAAAAATTGTCGCTGCGTTAAATAAAACAGCAATTAAAGTTTTTAGAATACCTACAGTTTTAGAAGCTATTGTATGCATTTCGACTGTATTTTTTAAATCAGGAAACAAGATATTTCCTCATTTCACAAGATGCCAAGAAGATATTGAAGGCTGTCAGCTTGTCGTAATGGATGATACATTAGGTTTAAGAGTGGTTTCTCATGATGGTCATTATTTTCATGGAATTTGCATTGCCTCCATAAGAGAATTTTAAAACTTTTACTAGGTTTGTTTATACCCCCCATTCAGGACTCTATTGACTTTTTATTGAGCTCTGGCCTTACGACCCGGGTTCAATAAAAAATCCATAGAGTCCTGAAAGAACGGCATAAGCAAATCTAGGGGTTTATAATTTTGGGGTCTGTTGATCTTTTGGTAAGACTCTCATAACCTGTTTCTGTAATCACAATTGTATCTTCGATGCGGACACCACCAATTTTCGGGATATAAATCCCAGGCTCTACCGTGATAATCATTCCGGGCTTTAATTCAAGCGGCTTAAGAGACATTTGATAACGCATATTTGGAAGTTCATGTATTTCTAAACCCACACCATGACCAATACCATGAGTAAAGTTTTCACCATAACCCTGATCCTGAATAAAATTTCTAGCTGTTGCATCAATATCTTTAGTGAGTGTTCCTGGTTTGCAAACATCTAAAGCTAGTTGTTGCGCTCGTTGAACAATCGGATAAATGACACTGATTTCCTCAGGAGGTATCCCAAAAAAGACCATTCTTGTCATGTCTGATTGGTAATGATCTAGATTGACACCTATGTCAATCAAGACATTATCTCCAGATTTTAGAGCTCTATTACCACTTCTGTAATGTGGCATGGAGCTATTAGAGCCAAATGCAATAATGGGCTCAAATGCAGTACTTTTCGCACCATTTCTTTTCCAAAATATCTCAAGCTCTTGAGCGATTTCTATTTCTTTAACTCCCTCTTTTAACAGCGTGCAAATGTAATCAAACCCTGCAGATCCAAGAGTTGCTGCATTTTGCAAAAGTTTAATCTCAGCATCTTCCTTGATCATTCGAAGTCTTTTAACAGGGTTATCAAGTGGAATTAGCTTAATATTAAATCGTCCATTTGATTGCTCCTTCATTTTATTAATAAGAATTTCGAGTTCAGTAAAGTCTTTAAAAGATCTGTTTTCTGAATCAAATGCAATTGTTTTAATGAAATTAAATTCATGCGTTAAAAGAATATCGCTAAAAGGCTCTTTATCTGACAAATAGACTTGGCAGGAAGATTGGTTTTGACAGGATTCATAATAACGGTTGTCGACGAAAAGTAAACTGTTTTTAGATGTTACAAGAAGAGTTCCAGCAGACATTTCAAGTCCTGTTAAATAAAATAAATTGATTTTGTCTTCGATAATTATCGCATCGATAGATTTACTTTTTAAAAGTTGTTTCAAATTTTCTTGTCTATTTATGTATGGCATAACGAACTCATGTATTTAAAATTTTAAAAGCAATTTTGACATTGAGATGTCATCATTTTTCTAATTTTGCATTACAAGGTAAAGCAATTGCAAGACGTTTTTTTTAACTTTTTTTTTAATGTTGCAAAACATTAAAATTTATTTTAAAAATAAATAACTGAAAAGGTTGCTTTTCAAAAAATGAACCTGGGAATTTAAAATTGCTAAAATCTAAAAAAATATTTTTAATTTCACTTTTTTTTTGGTTAATCCATTTAAATATTAGTGTTTATGCGGGAATTGAAGAAGATATTGATGAATTTTCTATTGATTTGTCCAAGCATTGTAAACCCGCGTATTGTTACAAAAATGGTCCTACAGGTGCTACAGGTGCTACAGGGTCTGTAGGTGCTACAGGTTTTGGTAATGTGGGTGCTACAGGGCTTGTTGGACCTACAGGACCTGGCGGCGGTGGAACAGGATCCGGTGGAACTGGTATTACAGGAGCGACAGGCTTAACTGGCGCAACAGGACTCACAGGCGCTACTGGCTTAACAGGTTCAACAGGCTTAATGGGCGAAACAGGAGCGACAGGCTTAACTGGCGCAATAGGACTTACTGGTGCTACAGGCGCTACCGGCTTAACGGGCGAAACAGGAGCGACAGGCTTAACAGGAGAAACAGGAGCGACAGGACTTACTGGAGCTACAGGCTTAATAGGAGAAACAGGATCGACAGGCTTAACTGGCGCAGCAGGGTTAACTGGCGCGACAGGACTTACTGGTGCTACAGGCTTAACGGGCGAAACAGGAGCAACGGGCTTAACAGGTGCTACAGGCGCTACCGGCTTAACGGGCGAAACAGGAGCAACGGGCGAAACAGGAGCGACAGGCTTAACTGGCGCAACAGGTTTAACTGGCGCGACAGGACCTACTGGTGCTACAGGCTTAACGGGCGAAACAGGAGCAACGGGCGAAACAGGTGCGACAGGGTTTACTGGTGCTACAGGCGCAACAGGTTTAACCGGCGCGACAGGACTCACAGGTTCAACAGGATTAACAGGTGCAACAGGATTAACAGGAGCTACCGGTTTAACAGGCGCAACAGGATTAACGGGAGCGACAGGTCTTACTGGTGCTACAGGGGCTACCGGCTTATCAGGTGAAACAGGAGAGACAGGACTTACTGGAGCTACCGGCTTATCAGGTGAAACAGGAGCGACAGGACTTACTGGAGCTACAGGCTTAACTGGCGCAACAGGTTTAGCTGGTGCTACAGGACTTACTGGCGCTACAGGTGCTACCGGCTTAACGGGTGTAATAGGAGCGACAGGACTTACTGGAGCTACCGGCTTAACAGGAGAAACAGGAGCTACAGGCTTAACTGGCGTAACAGGACTTACTGGCGCAACAGGTTTAGCTGGTGCTACAGGAAATACTGGCGCAACAGGTTTAACTGGCGCGACAGGACTTACTGGAGCTGCTGGATTAACAGGTGAAACAGGACTTACTGGTGCTACAGGCGCTAACGGTTTAAAAGGTGAAACAGGCGCTACAGGCTTAACGGGCGAAACAGGCGCAACTGGCTTTACAGGGGCAACAGGTTTAACTGGCGCAACAGGACTTACTGGGTTAACAGGCGCAACAGGTTTAACGGGAGCCACTGGTTTAACTGGTGCTACAGGACTTTCTG
>Ga0105048_10000120_pt1 | contig 98737 bp, 76 predicted proteins | sample MAT05_FD_78382 | JGI IMG/M metagenome (GOLD analysis project Ga0105048, IMG submission 78382) | Freshwater microbial communities from Lake Fryxell liftoff mats and glacier meltwater in Antarctica - MAT-05 | ecosystem: Environmental > Aquatic > Freshwater > Ice > Liftoff microbial mat | place...
AAAAATCTTGAGAGGGAAAGGGAAACAATTTTATTTCTCTTTTCTTCAAAAGAAATTTAATTGATTGATTAATAACAACTCAATACTCAAGTCGATTCTTACACACTTTTTTGAACACTACCTGAAAGTTGGGTGTGTTTGTGATTGCAGCAAAGGCCGCAATCTAATTGAGATTATTGGCAGTTTTTATTTTATACCAATTGCCATGCTGCTGCGCGGTGCGGGTCAAGCCTGCAATTACATACGCATTTAGGACAAGGTATTCATAATAGCTAAATAGTAATAATTAGCAAAATATCGGCAACTAATTTTGGGGATTTATTTTGGAAGTATCACTTTGTTAATTTTGCAACCTATATAACTACCAATTTTCCATACTGCACCAAACCTTTTTCATTTGTTATCTCAAAATAAAAAACACCTTTTTTATTAAGTTGATAATTAAAATTGATGTTGCCAGCATTCAAATTAATTTGTTCAATAAGTTTGCCCGATGCCTCGTAGAGTTTCATTGTAGAGGTAGAAAAAGCATCAATAAATCCTTGAAAATGTATAGTGCCCGTGCTTAGATTTGGATAATATTGCAGTGCGCCAATTGAATTTACTTTAGTAGTTGGTGTTGTTGAGCATACCCCCGGAATATTTGCATCAAGCCATTGCAAACGTTTAGTAATCCATGCTTTTAATGAATCTATTTCTGCATTATATGTTGTGGCTGTTGCTCCTACTTCGGGCGCGAAACCGCCAACACCAAGCAAAGGCCATTTTTTGAAATGTCGTGTCTGTGCATTCTGAACTAAGTTGCGAACACTGTCAACAAAAGAAAAAATGTTGGCGGTGTCTAACATTGATTGCCTGTAAATTTCATAGGTACATCTTAACTCGTCATTGAATGTGCTGTCCTGCAAAAGCCGAACATACCAACCCGTTGAGTAACTATTCGTAAAACAATCGTTTACTTTGTGTGCCAATCCCGAACCATCGGTAGCCGAAAAAATTGTGCAACCTGCAATGTCTTTCCAAGCCCAATCAAAATCCCAAACTGGCCCAGCCTTTAGCTTGCCACCTTTCGAGTATTTATTTTTATGAAAAAATGCACTTTTTTTAAATCCATCGGCATTGCGTGACAACTCATTAATTAGAAAATAATCTATAAAAGATTTTGTATCCAAGTACTTTCTATAACCAACATTTGGGTCAGCAAAATTAGGGCTATAAAGTGCATCTTCAAGACTATCAATATACGATGAAATATAAGATTTTTGCTGCACCGTAATAGAATCGGCACTTGGGTATTCATATATAAAATGCACATCAAAACCTGGGTGGTCAATTGGCGAATAGTTAGATTGAAAACTATTTGTAGCATCCCAATAATTTTGTTGAAGAATGTATCCGCCACTAAGTTTGTCGCCAATACTATCGTGCGTGGTTAACTTGGCAATATGCACACGTCCGTTGTCACGTTTTATTTTTTCGCCAAAAACATAAATGCCTTTATAACTACTGTCCACAAGCACTTCGCACAAACTGGTGCGTGGGCTGTAGTTGCCCATTTGCCCAAATAGTTTATATGCCAATGTATTTTTAATGAGTGAACGGTCATTAAAATTTGAGATTAAAACCCAATCATTTTCGGACGGCATACCCAATATTGAAACATTGTTGTTTGAGCCCAATGAGTCGCGTGTTTCAATGCCATAAGGGTGTTGCGGATAATAATCTGCTGATGTTGCACCCCGAATTTCAATACCAATATTGCCACTATAAATATTTGCACTGTCGGTAATATGCGTAATACTGTTTGGGCCATTGTATTTTATATCCATCAACGCATTTATTTTTGTACCCTAAATGATGGGTTGCCCAAATGTTTTAATCAATACAATTGGCAATTCAGAACTATCACACCTAATAATTCCTAAATCTTTAACGCAAAGTTGAAACGTGCCAGTTGCGCCACTATAGCCAAATACTTGTATATACAGCGTTTGGTTGGGTGTTAAATCTCCTAAAAATAGAGAAGAGAAATATCCAGTTCCGCCATCATCATCACACCCTAAAAGATGAAGATTGGAACATGCAGAATCTCCCCAAATTGCAATTCCTGTATCGTTAATTGTGCCACTATCGGTAACAAAACTTAGGTTGCCCGATGGTGGGACTTGTAGCAAATACCAAACATCGCCACCTGTATAACTTGCACAATTAGGATTTATGCCTGTGCCCAAAAAACCAGTGTTGTTGCCCATTAAACATTGCCCTGTATCAATAGGTATTGCTGTGCAAGCGTTGCTGCCCGGCACTGCAATTGAAAAACAATTTGCTATGGTTGTAAAAACATTTCCCGTTTGTGGAGTTGGGCCATTAGCAAACAGCAAATTGAAAGCGGCATCAAATAACTGATACGAGTTTTCATTTTCATAAGAACCGGCAGTGTAGTTAAGCCTTAATGTGTCGCCGTTGCAAACTTGAAATGTGCTTGTACTTGCAAAATTGCTTGCGCTGCAATTTCCTAAAACGGTATTGTTTAAAGTAATGGTTAAAAAGCCACCATTCCAACCGTCGCCGTAAGTATCGTGCATGTTTAGTGTAAAAGTGCAACACTGTGCTTTACAAAAATTACTTTGCAAAAAGAAAGTAAAAAACAAACAAACTAATAAAGTGTTTTTGAAATGTATTTTTTTATTCATTCAATTTACTTTTCTAATATTTTTTTGATAATAGGATATTACAAGTATCGGAAAATATGTTGATTGAAAGCGCAATGTTTAATAGTTGGCATAAGCCTTTAGCGTTAAGTTTAGAGTTTAGCTTCTTGATGTTGCTGGTAATTTATAATACTTAGTTTCATTGTCATCAGTTCCATCAAATACTTTGTTCATTTCTGTTATCGCAAACTTTTGTTGTTTACTTTTCCTAAAAAAACTTAGTGTTTCGTAATAATATTTTGTTTTTCGGCTTAAAAGTTTCAATCAAATTTTCAAATAACAATCAATTACAATTTTTGTTGTGGTTTATTTTGCGAATATCAAAATTTATATACATTTGCGCCCTCTAAAAAATGGCGGGGTAGCTCAGATGGTTAGAGCGTAGGATTCATAACCCTAAGGTCACGGGTTCGATTCCCGTCTCCGCTACTACTTTTACAAAAGTAAATGTAGTAGCTTGTAAAAGTAAAATCTTACAAAGTACAATATTTAGAATAGTGATTGTTCGCAATACTGTTAAAGCCAAGTATTATTGCATTAAAACTCTCACAAAATTCAACATCTATTTAGATTCCTTTACATCGCCATAAATTTTATTGCGCAACTCAATTTGTTGTTTTGAGAATTCTTTGTTTAATTGAATTTCATATTTTTTTGTGGTAATTTTTTTTCGTGGAACTGCCGTTAATTCAATGTTTTTACCTTTTCTCACTACAGTTAATTTCACTCTTTTATTATTTTTTGGTTTTACTATTGTTTCAAACAAACCCCAATCCATCCCTTCCACTTTCTTATCATTAATAGCCAATATTCTGTCCTTGTTTTTAAGTCGGAACAAATTCATTTCCTCAGTAGTTTTCACAACTTTATAAAAATTACTGTTTTCGCCAACAACCGAAATTCCAAATTTTCCAAACTGGAAAACGCTATCTACTAAAGAGTCTTTATAAGTCCACCCTAAATAATTAAAATATTCTTCGTAAGGCAACTCTTTTTTATCAATAACATAATCATTAAAAAAACTTTCAATTTTAGGATGGGTCAAGTTCTTTATTTCTTCAAATAATTTATTGTCTTCAAATGGTTTATCGGGGCCATATTTCTTTGAAAGCGTTTGCATCAACTCGGGCAATCCAAATTTATTATTACTCAGTTTGGTAAGCTGCAAGTCGAGTAAAAAAGCCAATAATGCACCTTTTTGATACACATTATCATAGTAATCTTTATAGGGTGCAACACAAACATTTTTACTCATCTCAGTAAAGGAAAACGGAGGATATTCGGCTGCACCTTCAATTTTGTAGTGCATATTTTCTATAAACTGAGCTTCGGATAATAAACCGCTTCGCACTTGCACCAATTGCGAAAAATACTCAGTAACGCCCTCATACAACCATAGATGTTGGCTTAATTTTGGATTCAAAAAATCGAAGTTTTCAATTTCAAAACTATGTACATTTAAGGGCGTAAGTATGTGCAAAAACTCGTGTGCTGCCACGTCTTTTACAAATGAATACAATGCTACTGTATCTTGCATTTCGGGCAAAAAATAAAATGAAGAATAATTATGCTCAAGTGCACCACTAGCACCTGTCCCCCAAACTTTATGGTCAGTGGTACCCGAAAAATAAAAAATGAAATTATAATCATTTACTGGCAAAACATTAAAAAATAAAGCCAGCGCATTAGCCAACGGCTTTATACAGTGTACTAAATTTTTGGCCGAAACAATACCCGCAGCAGAGTATGAACCAATGTGCACACGTGTATTATTGCATCTAAAACTAATGGTATCAGCAATGCAATAAAGTGTAGGGTTGTCAGCTAAATGCACATAATTATTTGCGTATTCCACATCATTTTCGGTATCAATATTCTTTACTTTTAATGATGTGTTTGAATAAAAATTTGTTGGCTTTTTTACATTAATTTCATAAGGGAAATTTGAAAAACCAGATATATAACCAATAAAACCATGGTGGTTTAAAACTATATTTTTACCCTTTTCAATATTAGTACCTGCGGGCTGAAATACATAATTTTCTTTCACGCTTGCATCCCAAGTATCGCTTACTTTATAAGATACCCTTGTTAGTTTTTCTGCATCAAAAATAACTATTTCATTTTGGTTTTTCCTTTCTGTTCTAAGTCGTTTTCCTTTGATGTCGTAAGCTTTAAAATTACTTATAAATCTTCCGAAATCATATTGCGCATAAGTACCGGGTATAATGGCTGGCATAGCCCAAACAGCAACACTTTTTGTAATAGTTGGAACATACACTTCTACAAATACTTTATCCTTTTTTACATTCTGTAAATCTAGGTTTACAACATATTTTTGCTGAGCAAAAACTGGTGTATTAAAAAGAATTAATAAGGCTATGGAAATACTAATTTTCAAACTGCAAAAATTATTTAGGTTGGAAAAGTATGTTTTATTTTAGTACTAAAATTGAGTAAGGCACATATTTATTGTACATTCAATTGTTGATAAAAAAAATAAGGAAAATTGCTTAGGTTGTTTTGACTATACAATCATCACTTTTTAAGAAAGCAAAACATTATTTGCTTATGTGCTAAGTAATTACATATTTTCGCGCCTCAAAAATTTTAAAATACATAAACAAAATGGCATATTTATTTACATCCGAGTCGGTATCAGAAGGGCATCCTGATAAAGTAGCTGACCAAATTTCAGATGCGCTAATTGATAACTTTTTAGCATTTGACCCACAATCAAAAGTTGCTTGCGAAACCCTTGTAACAACGGGACAAGTAATTTTGGCTGGCGAAGTAAAATCTAGTGCATACTTAGATGTGCAAACAATTGCACGCGATGTAATTCGTAAAATTGGCTACACAAAAAGTGAGTATATGTTTGAGGCCAACTCATGCGGAGTGCTTTCGGCAATACACGAACAAAGCGCCGACATTAACCAAGGTGTCGACCGTAAGAAAAAAGAAGAGCAAGGTGCAGGTGACCAAGGTATGATGTTTGGTTACGCAACCAACGAAACCGATAACTATATGCCTTTAGCATTAGATTTGGCACATGCAATTTTATTAGAATTAGCTGCTTTGCGCAAAGAAAATAAAGCAATAAAATATTTGCGCCCCGATGCTAAAAGCCAAGTAACTATTGAGTATAACGACAATAATGAGCCTGTGCGTATTGATGCAATTGTTGTATCGACACAACACGACGATTTTGACAAAGAAGAAAAAATGTTGGCAAAAATCAAGAAAGATATTGTTGATATTTTAATTCCTCGCGTAAAGAAAAACTACCCTAAACACGCGCATTTATTTAACAACAAAATTAAGTACCACATAAACCCAACTGGTAAGTTTGTAATTGGTGGCCCACATGGCGATACAGGCTTAACAGGACGTAAAATTATTGTAGATACGTATGGCGGAAAAGGTGCTCACGGTGGTGGTGCATTTTCTGGTAAAGACCCAAGCAAAGTTGACCGTAGTGCAGCTTATGCTACACGCCACATTGCAAAAAATTTAGTTGCTGCTGGTTTGTGTAATGAAGTGTTGGTGCAGGTTTCTTACGCTATTGGCGTGGCACAACCAATGGGTATTTACGTAAACACAAATGGCACTGCAAAAGTAAAAATGACAGATGGAGAAATTGCAAAACGTGTAGAAAAAATATTTGATATGCGTCCGTACTTTATTGAACAACGTTTAAAATTACGCACGCCAATGTATAGCGAAACTGCTGCTTACGGGCACATGGGACGCAAAAATGAAACAGTTACTAAAATATTTAAAAGCCCCGATGGAAAAACAAAAACTATGAAAGTAGAATTGTTTACTTGGGAAAAATTAGACTACGTAACCAAAGTGAAAAAAGAATTTGGTTTGAAATAAAATACCTGAATTTTCTAAAATATAAAAACGCCATCTGTAATTCAGGTGGCGTTTTTTTGTTGGGATATATTACCCGAAAAGGTGCAAAGAAACGCAGAGTATTTTGTTATCGTTATGATGTACAATATTGTTTTAACTAGTTTTTTTTATGTTTGTAAAAATATAATTGGATCCCAGAAATAAGTAGATTTTATGGTTTGGTAATTTATTGTTTTTCAATGACCATAATCCACTTCATTTTAAAATGAAATATGGGGAATTTGAAGCAAACATATTAATTGAAAATGGAACGCTTTTGAATGGAGATTTACCGTTAAGTAAATTGAAATTAGTTACGGCTTGGGCAGAAATCCATAAAGATGAATTACTAAAAATGTGGAATTCTAAAGAATTTCAACGCATTGAGCCATTAATTTAAAACTAATGATACGTACGCAAAAAATATTGGAAGCTAAACCTTATTATCTTATTTGCCAATTCAATAATGGCGAAATAAAAAAGTTATTGGTTGAAGGTGTGTTTGCAGATTCCAATACTTTTTCGGCAAATAAAATACTAGAGCCTAACTACTTTTCAAAAGCGGAGGTTGGAGAATTAGGGCAAATTTTTTGGCCTGATGCAGCTTATATAAAAGATGTAAATGGTAACTTAATTTTATGTGAATATGATATGTCGCCAGAATTTGTTTATCACAATTCAATTCACATTTAAAAAAGTGATTTCATTTTCAATAATTTATGCAAAACAAAAACAATGAAAGTAGAATTGTTTAACGGGGAAAACTGGACTAAGTTTCTAAAGTAAAAAAAGAGTTTGGTTTAAAATAAAATGCCTGAATTTTTCTAAAATATAAAAACGCCATCTGTAATTCAGGTGGCGTTTTTTGTTTATGTCTTTTTGCCGCAATGGCGCAAAGAAGCGTGTTCAGAACTATTTCTCAAGCCGTTGCGCAGAGTATTTTGTCATTCAAATAAAATGTTTGCTACAAAGTATGAATTCATATTCTGTACAAAAAAAAAGTGCAATTAGAGAAATATTATTTATGCTTTCGAACTCAAAGTAATTATCGGAATTATTATTTCTTCTAGCGAAACTCCTCCATGTTGAAAAGTATTTTTATAATAATTTACATAGTGATTGTAATTATTTGGATAGGCAAAAAACTTATTTTCTTTCGCAAAAATATACAATGATGATATATGTTGCTTTGGCAAAAATGCGTCCTGCGGATTCTTGATTTCAAACACTTCTTTTTTATTGTATTCTAATGCTTTGCCCGTTTTATAGCGCAAGTTAGAATTTGTATCGCGGTTGCCAATAATCTTTGTAGCCTCCGTTACATGCACTGTACCATGGTCGGTAGTTATTATCACCTTAATGTTTTTTTCTGATAAATATTTTATAATATCTAACAATGGCGAATGTTCAAACCACGTTTTGGTAACGCTACGGTAAGCCGCTTCATCTTCGGCAAGCTCACGTATTATTTCCATTTCGGTGCGGGCGTGGCTTAGCATATCCACAAAATTATAAACAATAATGTTGAGTTTATTTTGTAATAAATTAGGCAAATTATCTACCAAGTTTTTTCCTGCTGCTATGTTGGTTATTTTATTGTATGAGAATTTTATGTTCTTACCCAAGCGTTTTAATTGTTCGGCAAAAAGTTCTTCTTCATGCAAATTTTTACCGCCTTCTTCTTCGTCATCAACCCACAATTTAGGGTGTCGTTTTGCAATTTCCGAAGGCATTAAACCAGAGAAAATAGCATTGCGGGCGTACTGTGTTGCCGTTGGTAAAATTCCGAAAAATTGTTCGTCTTCTTCTACTTTATAATACTGCGAAATTATGGGCTGTATAGTTTTCCATTGGTCATAACGCAGGTTATCTATTAGCAATACAAAAGCACAATTTTCTTTTTCAAGGGCGGGTAATATTTTATCTTTCATCAATTTATGGCTCATTAATGGTATATCGTCACTAGTGCCATTTACCCAACTCAAATAATTTTTTTCTATGAATTTACAAAATTGCGCATTGGCTTCCATCCGCTGACTTTTAAGTATTTCCATCATACTTTTGTCTTCGTTTTTTTCAATTTCTAATTCCCAATAAACTATTCTTTTGTACAGTTCTTTCCACTCTGTTACATCCAACCTATCATTTAGGCTCATGCCAATATTTCTAAAATCTTGTTGGTAGCCAACGTTTGTTTTTTCGCTGATAAGTCGCTTGTTATCAAGGTTCTTTTTAATGGCCAATAAAATTTGTTTTGGGTTTACGGGTTTTATTAAATAATCGGCAATTTTGCTTCCAATAGCATCCTCCATTATAGATTCTTCTTCGCTTTTTGTAATCATTACCACAGGTATTTCGGGGTATAAATTTTTCATTTTGCTGAGTGTTTCTAAACCAGAAATGCCGGGCATATTCTCATCCAATAATACAATATCAACATCATTTTTTTTGAGCAAATCTATTGCATCTTGCCCGTTGTTTGCTGTAATTACTTTGTATCCTTTTTCGTTTAAAAAAAGCAGATGTGGCTTTAATAAATCCATTTCATCATCGGCCCATAAAATTGTTTGTTCCATAATATTTGTTTTTTTATTTTGATTTTAAATAGAAACGGCAATACATGAATTGTATTGCCATTTCAAATGTTTAATGTTGTTAACGTAAAATTTTATATGCCGTCACCATCAAGTAAATTGCCTAATCCACCTAAAATACTTCCTTCTTCTTTGCGTCCGCCAACAGAGCCGTAGCTTAATATGCGGCTTGCCAATCGACTAATTGGTAACGATTGTATCCACACTTTACCAGGCCCCGAAAGTGTTGCATAAAACATTCCTTCGCCACCAAAAAGTGTGTTTTTTATACCACCAATAAATTCAATATTATATTGTACACCACTTGTAAATGCTACTATACAACCTGTGTCGATTTTTAGTTTTTCGCCATATTGTAAGTTGCGTTCAATAATGTTTCCGCCACTGTGCACAAATGCCATACCGTCGCCTTCTAATTTTTGCATAATAAAACCTTCGCCACCAAAAAGCCCAGTACCTAACTTTTTCTGAAACTCAATGCCTACGCTAACACCTTTTGCAGCGCATAAAAAAGAATCTTTCTGACAAATTATTTTGCCTTGCAATTGAAATAAATCTAAAGGAATAATTTTACCAGTGTAAGGTGCCGCAAAATATGCTTTCTTTTTGCCTTGCCCAACATTTGTGTAGGCTGTCATAAACAAACTTTCGCCAGTTAAAATTCTTTTGCCTGCGCTAAATAATTTGTTCATAAAACCACCACTATTATTTTTGCTTCCGTCACCAAAAATAGTTTCCATTTGTATTCCATCGTCCATCATCATAAAGCTGCCACTTTCAGCAACCACGGTTTCTTGCGGGTCAAGTTCAATCTCAACACATTGCATTTCTTCACCAATAATTTTGTAATCTATTTCGTGATTTGTCTTCATTTTTTTGACATTTAAAATTTAGATTTCAAACCTAACAAAAAATAATATTAGTATTCAATAATGGTTAAGGTAATTATATTATAACTCACAATTTTTGTTTGATGTTTTGCACTTATTATTTGTTCAATATAATCGAACTTCTCTATTTTTCAAACGGGGACTATTGCTCTATTGTTATGTAGTATGTAAATTAACTATTCTATAACTTTAAAATTATATGCGGTTTTAGAACTGCTCTAAAAATAAAAAGCCCCACAATTTCTTGCAGGGCTTTTAATTTTTTAGTAAATAAATTTACATTATTCTTTCACAACTTTTTTAGTGATTATGTTACTTCCATTGTTGTATTGTACAAAGTAAATACCTTTGGCTTCTTTGCTCAAATCTAAAGAAACTGTATTGTTATTACTTGTATTTTCGATAGCTATAACAGAACCTAAAGTATTTAAAACTTTAACTTGTCCTGCTTTCGCTAATTTAATAGTTAACAAACCATTTGTAGGGTTTGGCGAAATATTAATTGATTCAACAGCAATGTTTTTAATGCCCGAAGCACCATTTTTATTTATCACTGGCACAGTTTGAGTTGTAGTTGCTCCTAAATTATCAGTAGCAATAACTTCTATATTAGAGTTTGCACGGCTAGTGCTAGAGTTTACTTGTACAATTAATGTAGCTACTATTCCGCTTGTGCTTGATACAACAAACGCATCAGGATTAGGACTTAATGCCGCGCTAACAGTTTGTCCATTTTCTGGGCCTATAAAAATAAATTGAACTGTAGTAGAATCGTCACCAGCATCAAAGAAAATGGTATCGCATAAATTGTCTAATGCAACTGGTGGTATGTTGTTACCTGCCGCGCCAGTATTGGTTGTAAAGAAGTATGATTTATTGTCTAAGAAACTTACGCCATCAGCACTTGCATAAGGGCCATCATAATCTGTAGAGTCATGGTTGTTGCGTGTAACCTGAAAATAATCTATACCATTGCCTTTGTTTATACCTGTTGTAGATGGTGTGCCACCAAAGCCTTGTATGCCACCCGATGCCGAACCAGTTGTCCATTGCATATCGCCATAGCAAAATGCAACGTTATTTCCGCCTGGTACTAAAGCGTCAATACCATCTGTAATAATTAATTGAAAAGTGTTGCGCTTGTCGCCCATTGATGGAAAATAACCAACACTATCCCACTTAACTATTAACGAAGAAGATGTGATTTTGTATCGTACGCGTCCGTTTGGTCCTGTTCCTGGAGTGGTAACCCACGTTCCAGTTAATGAATCAAAATAAGTTTGTCCATTACCGTATCGTGTATCAACATCTGCCCAAAAAGGAGCAATCATATTAAACTGCGACGAAGGAAATGAATCGGGTGTAAATGCAAAATAAGGAGCACTAAAAGATATGTTACCATTGTTATTAATGTAAATTGAATCAATTAAAGAACCATAATAATTAAAGCTAAATGGCAAACCAATAAGTGTTGTGTAACCATCATCGTTTGAATAAAAAGGTGCAGTGCCATTTGTAAATGGCACATCAGTAAAACTTGCATCAATAGGCACTAAGCAATTACACACACCGGGTGTAGTAGTGCTGCTTTGCGCAGCAATAGTGTTAGCAACCGCCTTTTTGGCTGATGATGTGTTTAATGTTGTATGAGTGGTAACTTTTGGCAAAGTTCCATTCAACTTCATTTGTTGGTACAACGGACTATTTAGCGAGGGCATTACTACTCCTTGCGCAATAGCAGCAACAGCAAGCGTTGAAGCTAACATTGTTGCGAAAACTGATTTGTAAAGTTTTTTCATTTTATTATTTTAATTAGAGATTATTTATTGAATACGTTTTATATTTTTTGTTTCGTTAGTAAAACTATATTTTTTTTCAACATGACATGTAAAGTTTAAAAATAAGATATTTTCAAAAAATTAATTCATACAAATTGTATGTAAAAATTACGATTTATATTTTTGAGTTTGAGTAAATGCAATGATTATACGTTTATATATTTTTTAAAATAATGGACTATTGTTATAATTATTCTATACTTTTGCAACGCTTTTTTAAGAAGCAAAAACAATGAGCAAAGGAAAAGTTTTAGTGGCAATGAGTGGTGGCATAGACAGTAGTGTTGCCGCGCTAATGCTGCACAGGCAAGGATATGAAGTAATTGGCATAACCATGAAAACATGGGATTATGCAAGCAGTGGCGGTGGCAAAAAAGAAACCGGTTGTTGCAGTTTAGATAGTATAAATGATGCGCGTGCAATGGCAGTAGAAAATGGTTTTCCACATTTAATATTAGACATTCGCCAAGAGTTTGGCTCTCATATTATTGATAATTTTGTGGATGAATATTTGGCTGGGCGCACACCAAACCCTTGCGTACTTTGCAATACTCACATAAAATGGGAAGCCTTGCTAAAACGTGCCGACCAATTGGGCTGTGAGTTTATTGCCACGGGGCATTACGCACAAATAAGATTGGAAAACAACCGCTACGTTATTAGCAAAGGAGTTGATGAAAGCAAGGACCAAAGTTATGTACTATGGGGCTTAAAACAAGAATGTTTGAAGCGTACTATTTTCCCGTTGGGAGGCTACACCAAAAAGCAAATAAAAGAAATGGCTACCAATGATGGCTATACTGAACTTGCGAACAAAAGCGAAAGCTATGAAATTTGTTTTGTACCCGACAATGATTATCGTGGTTTTTTGAAACGCAAAGTAGAAGGATTGGAAGAGAAGGTTGACGGTGGTGATTTTGTTGGTACAGACGGAACTGTATTGGGCAAACACCACGGCTACCCGTTTTACACGATAGGCCAGCGTAAAGGTTTAGAAGTTGCATTTGGACACCCAATGTTTGTAACCGAAATAAAACCAGAAAGCAACACCGTTGTTTTAGGCACAAAAGAAGAGTTAGAACAACAACAAATTATGGTGCGCGATTTTAATTTAATAAAGTATGAAAACCTTGCAACGGACATGGATTTTCTAACTAAAATTAGATACAAAGATGCTGGCACAATTGCTTCCGTTTCTCATCATGAAAATAATTTGCAAGTATTATTTCATGGAAAAGTTACAGGTGTTGCGCCGGGGCAAAGTGCCGTTTTTTATGAAGGAAATGATTTGGTGGGTGGTGGTTTTATTATGAGGAAACCAGTTAATTAATGATTTTGGAATTAATAATTTCAAATAAAGGGTTGAATTTTGAGCTGTTGTAATTGGGCTTTGGGCAAGCCTGTCATTCCTGCGAAGGCAGGAATCCCAACTTAGATTCCTGCCTTCGCAGGAATGACAAAGATGATAGTCTTTCTTCGGTTAAATAAACAATGCAGCCCTTGATTCTCATTAACTATTAACAAGAACCATGTTTTACCACGTTCAAGTTTGACCATACAGGCACATAAATTTTTTAGAAGAAAGAAAAACATGGTTTAAACTTAGCACCTAAGTAAACGCCGTTCTTACAAAATTTTAAATCTTCTATTTTTTCTATGTAACTATGTGATTATTTTAAAAATTTAAAAAATAGAATTTACAATAAATTAATTATGAAAAGCTACATACAATATAACGCAGATTGCGATTTTAGCATACACAATATTCCTTTTGGCATTATTGAAATATATGATAATAATTATGCTGCAGCCACCGCTATTGGCGGTTTTGCAGTAAACCTAAACCTTATGCACCAACAAGGTTTTTTTGATGGTATTGATTTGCCACAGCATATTTTTGCTTCAAAATATTTGAATGATTTTATGGCCTTGGGTAAACCAATTACTAACCAAGTTCGCATTAGATTGCAAGAAATTTTTACGGATGGTTTTGAAGATGCCGAAAAAGCAAAAACTACTTTCATAGCTTTTGAAGATGCCAAAATGTGTATGCCTGTAAAAGTAGAAAACTACACTGATTTTTACAGTAGTATTGACCATGCTACAAATGTAGGTACTATGTTTAGAGACCCTGCAAATGCGCTGCTTCCAAACTGGAAACATATTCCAATTGGATACCATGGAAGGGCTTCATCAATTACAATTTCGGGTACTAATTTTCATCGACCAAAAGGGCAAACAAAAGCACCCGATGTTGAGCAGCCAACTTTTGGCCCAACTAAATTATTGGATTTTGAATTAGAAATGGCGTTTGTAATTTGCAAGCCAACAATACTTGGCGAAACAATTCCCACGGCACAAACCGATGAACATATATTTGGTTTTGTACTGTTTAATGACTGGAGTGCACGCGACATGCAAACTTGGGAATACGTGCCATTGGGGCCATTTTTGGCAAAGAATTTTTGCTCTACAATTTCACCATGGTTAGTAACTTTAGAGGCTTTAGAACCTTTTAGAATTGAAGGTGTAGCACAAAATCCTGAACCATTAGAGTACTTAAAATTTACAGGTAAAAACAATATTGATATTAATTTGCAAGTTGCTATACAACCCGAAAATGCTGACGAAACTATTGTTAGCGAAAGTAATTACAAACACATGTATTGGAACATGAGCCAACAACTAGCACACCATGCAAGCAACGGCTGCAACATGCAAGTTGGCGATATGTATGCAAGCGGAACTATTAGCGGGCCTACGCCAAATAGTTTTGGTTCTATGTTAGAAATTAGTTGGCGCGGCACAAAACCTGTAAAAATGAATGATGGCACCGAACGTAAATTTATTAATGACAACGACACTGTAATTATGCGTGGCTACTCCGAAAAAGATGGCGTGCGTGTTGGTTTTGGCGAGTGTAAGGCTAAGGTGCTTGCTACAGTGTAAAAATACTTTTGCTTATTTTAAGTTCAATGTTACTGCCTGCAAATTAAACTTCGTTGTAAAATTTACTTTGCCAAACATTGCTGCTAAACCCTTTGAATGATAGCGAACCAAGAAAAAGAAAGAAGGCAAAAAATGCAATAAAACAATGTGTTGTGAACCAAACACGCATCATAAATTCATTTTCGACTGCCATACCAAACCAGGAAAATGGAATCAACATTTGGAAAGTAAATGCAAAAACCAAAACCGATAAAAGGAAATTATAAATGCTTCGAAAAGGGTAATTAATAATGTTTCTATACCACGCCAAATCGTTGCCCCATGTGTGAATCAGGTAATATTGGTTATTGTTTATTTTTGCAAATAGAAGTGGGTCGGCATTAATATCGGTAAGTTTAAAAACATCAAAAGGTGCAATTATCTTAAACTCATCAATTTTGGTATTGTACTTTTTTTCAAAAGCCTTTATTTTCATGATGGCATCATAAGGATATTCCGCAGTAAATTGCTGCGAATCAAGAAAACGTAGTCGGTATTTAATGCAAATTTTTTCTATGTTTTCGATGCTGTACACCTTTTTTAAATCAGCAGCATCAAACATTATTTCAGCATTGTCAATTGCTTTCTTTTTCTCTTGCAAGCGCTGCAATAGCTTGTCATCCTTTTGTTTGTCGGTTTCAAAAACCGACAATACCTGCGACAATAAGCCGCTTTCTATATTTTCTGAATTCTCTAATTCAGAGCTTATGTTTATTGAATTGAAAATCATGGCGTTTAATTTTTAGTAATACAAACTTAAACTACATTTTGTTTATGGTCAAGTAAAATAATTTATTAGAAATTATTATCTATGGAATCCAAAATCAAAACAGTAATATTTGGCAGCCTAAGTATTAAAAATTCATAATACCAAATCTATTATTGCTACTTCATATTTTACATTTATATTAGCATTTCCTAAACCAAAAATTACAGCCTACTTAAATGAAACGCTTACAATTTTTACTTCTTTTTTTATTTGCCAATATTGCTGCTAAGGCTCAATTTTACAATGGTTTGCAAAATGAGTTTGGCAAAAATAGGGTACAATACCAAAACTACGATTGGCAATTTTTAAGGTTTGAGAAGTTTGACGTTTATTTTTATACCAAGGGCACTGAGTTTGCACATTACGTTGCCGAAAGTTCGGCGCGCAACCTCGACGAAATGGAAAGCGCACTCGACTTTACGTTAGACGATAGAATAGAAATTATCGTTTATAACAAACAAACAGAGTTTGTGCAAAGCAATGTAGGCTTAGGTTCTACCGAAAGTAATATCGGTGGCACAGCAAAAATTATAGGCTCAAAAATGTTTGTTTATTATGATGAAGACCATAGAAATATTGATGCACAAATTAGAACAGGATTAGCAACTGTTTTATTGAAACAATGGTTATATGGTGGCAGTTGGAGAGATAGAATCCGAAGTTCTACAGTTTTAAATTTGCCCGACTGGTACACAAACGGATTGGTAAATTATTTGGGGCGCGGCTGGGACAACGAAATTGACAACAAAACAAAGGATGCCGTACTCAACGGAAAATACAAGAAGTTTAATAACTTAAATACAGCTGATGCTGACATTGCAGGGCATAGCATCTGGAATTATATTGCCGAAACGTATGGCAAAGAAGTAATACCAAACCTAGTGTATATGAGCCAAGTGAGCCGCAATATTGAAAGCGGTTTTATATTCGTTTTTGGTGTTTCACTCAAAGTATTTATGAAAGATTGGGAGGCGTATTACATGAACAAATACACCCAAAAATCTGGTAAGTACACAAACCTAAAATTCAATACACCAAAAGGAATTAAAAAATTAAAGAAAGCACAGTTGCTTACCGATTTGAAAATTAGTAATGATGGCAACCATATTGCTTATAGCACCAATGAAAATGGCCGTTTCAAAGTATATTTGTATGATGTAAATACACATAAAAACAAAAGAATTTACAAAGGCGGTATCAAATTAAATAGGATAAATGATTACTCTTTTCCTTTAATAACGTGGCATCCAAGCTCAAATAGATTTGCATTTGTTACTGAAGAAAATGGTGATGTTTTACTACATTATTATTTGATGGATACCAAAGAATTGGAAAACAGACCCCCGTTATATTATTACAAAAAAATATTGAGCATTGAGTACATGCCCGATGGAAAACGATTTTTGATGAGTGCCGTAAAAAGCGGGCAAAGCGATATTTTTATCTACAACATTATCTCTAATAATATCGAAAATATTACCAATGATGTGTATGACGATATAAATCCATGCGTGGTAATGAATGGCAAAAAAATTGTTTTTGCATCAAATAGAACAACAGATAGCTTAAAAGAAACATTGCCCTACAACCGTGAATTTAGCCGAAAAAAGTATGATTTATTTATGATTGAAACAGGCTCAAAACCTGCTACACTAAAGCAATTGAGCAATACGCCTTATGAAAATGAAATGCAACTTCAAACTTACGATACCACACATTTTACTTTTTTAAGTGATAAAACGGGAAGTTTAAATAGGTATATAGCCCAAGTAGATAGCGGCTTGGTGTATGTAGATACCGTTGAGCATTATAATTATTTTAGCAGTCCGCAAATGCTAACAAATTATTATAGAAACATTGAGGGGCAATCTTTTAGCGTTGGTGCTGCAAAATATGCCGAGTGGTTTTTAAATAATGGAAGAATAAAAATTAGTGTTCAAAATTATTTTCCCAATCAAAAAGCTATTGCAAAAACAGATATGCCCAATGCTGAAATACCCGAAACTGCTGCCGAAGCAAACAAATATGATTTTCTGAAAAATTTGAAACAAGTGGAAATTTATAAAGAACCAATTGTTGAAACTCCAAAAAAAGCTTATGCTATTGATTATAATAATTACATTTTTGAGGATGAAAAAGCCATGAATCCTAAACCAGCTAACATTGCTAAATTAGATATTCCGGTTGCAACAGAAAATCAAAATAATGGTGTTAGCAGTATTGCAAATGCAAGTACACAAGGCGCAAAATTCAAATTGCCAAAGCAATTAAACTATTTTAGGTATTACACTGTGGACCAAGTGGTAACGCAGTTCAACAATAATTTCTCGAACCAAGTATATCAGAAATTTACTGGCGGACAAGTTTATTTTACACCTACTGTAAATGCACTTATAAAAATTGGGCTAAGCGATTTATTTGAAGATTATAGAATTGTGGGTGGCTTTAGACTTTCGTCTGATTTAAAATCGAATGAATTTATGCTAAGCTATGAAGACAGGCACAAGCGTTGGGACAAACAGATAATGCTTTACCGTCAAAGCCTACCAAGCCAAGGCAATAATGTGTTAACATCACCAAAAGTATTAACACACACGCTTACTTACAGTTTGCGCTACCCAATAAGCGAAGTATTTTCGTGGCGCACAAGTTTTGCAGGCCGCACCGACCGTAGCACTTTTTTAAGCGCCAATGATGCTTCATTAAATAAAAAAACAGAATACGATTATTGGGGTAGTACAAAAACAGAATTAATTTTTGATAATATTATGCCACGAATGCTTAACATTATGTATGGCACGCGGGCAAAGGTTTTTGCTGAATATTTTAATCAGATAAACGACTTGAAAAAAAACTTGGGTGTACTTGGAATTGATGTGCGACATTATCAAAAATTGCATAAAAATTTGATTTGGGCATCGCGCTTTGCGGCAAGCAGTTCGTTTGGTAGTCAAAGACTTATTTATTATTTGGGGGCTGTTGATAATTGGACAAATTTGAGTCGCAATCCAACTTTCAATACATCCGTACCTATTGGTAACAAAGACTCGTACGCTTTTCAAACCATTGCTACAAATATGCGTGGTTTTAACCAAAACATTAGAAACGGAAATAATTTTGCGGTGCTAAATAATGAGTTGCGTTTTCCTATTTTTAATTATTTTTATAACCGCCCTTTGCGAAGTGATTTTTTTAATAATTTTCAGTTGGTTGGTTTTTATGATGTAGGTTCGGCTTGGACAGGAAAATCACCATTTAATGCTGATGAAGAATACAACGCCCAAGTAATACCAACACCAAAAAAAGGCGCAATAAGTGTAACACTGGTGAGTAGCCGCAAACCAATTGTGTATGGCTATGGTTGGGGTATGCGCAGTCGTTTATTCGGATACTTTTTAAGATTAGATTGGGCAAATGGCATAGCCGATGGTGTACGTACTCCGCGTATTTTTTACTTTAGTTTAGGTACTGATTTTTAGGGTAAGTGAAGCTAACAAAATATCATCCCCAATTCACATGATTGGGATAGGATAGTTTAGTAATTGTCGTTTGTTATTTAGAAATCTTTTTATACTATTTACACTTATACAATTCTTCATAATTAACCAGATACCATAACTATAAATTAAGAATATAAAATGAAGTCAATCACTTATATCTTTCCATTTATAACATTATTTCTAACATATTATTTGCAAGCAAATGCTAAAAACGGTATAGTTGATGGTTATTACATTACGCTTAGTGGTGATACAGTAAAAGGTGTGTTTATTCTGCCATACACCCTAATTGACCATGAATTAAAAATTGATGAAATGCAAAACGGTATCAATTTCATAGAACAAACTTCTGGAACTGAATTTTATCTAAAACCAACCAAAATAAACGAGTGTTTTTTTATCTTGAATAATTACCCTTAAAGAATGCAAGCCGTTAATTATTCGAGTGGTGCTTTGCTAACATCCTCAGGCATGAGTTTTTTAAGGCTAAAACAGGATGGAAGATTAAAAATATATGAACAGGAATATTTTAGTTACGGAGGTGGAGGCTTTATGGCCACACCTTATGGAGGTAGTACGGGTGGCGGCAGTCCAGATAAAAGATTAATGAGGATAGTTTTTTGTAAGAATGGAGAATGTGTTAGAATTGGCTGCAAATTCTCTAATAATAATATGAAAAACTTTTTAGCGATTGCCCTGAATTAGTAGGTAGAATTAAAGGACATAATTATAACTGTGATGAAACAGAAAGCATGGCATATTTTTACAATACATATTGCAAGTAAAATGGTATATGCAGTAAAACTTATTACTATTAAATTTTTTGTAATACAAACACCATTAACCACTAACGTTTTCTACCTTTTTAGATTGGCCGCAACGCCAACTTTCGGCAATTAATGTTGTGTATATTGTATTGCTTTAAAGGGTATTTATTGTATAGCCAACACTGTTTTTATAAGCAAGTTTACGTGTACGGTTATTTTTATAATAATGCCTAAAAAAAATGCTCTACTGATATTGAATATACAATCGGTATTATTTGAATGATATTAAAGCGAATTAGGTTTTCAAACTCTCGATAGGTATAACCTTATAAGTACTTATATGCCTTACATGGTTATTTTTTGTGAGCTAATATATTTTGGTATAATACATTTTCGAGGTGTAAGTTAAGTAAACAAACTTTCTCCGAAGTAGTTAATTTTGCTTGGTAAAACTGTTGCACATTATTAAAATCTCGTTTTTAATAATCTTTACAATGTTCTCTAAATATATTTTATCAGTTTCATCAAAATATCCTAAGTGTTCACTATCAATATCTAAAATTGCAATTACATTTTTTTCTTTGTCAAAAATGGGCAATACTATTTCTGATTTTGATAAACTACTGCAGGCAATGTGCCCTTCAAAGTCATCTACATTATCTACTATTATTACTGTTTTATTTTGATACGACGCGCCACATACACCCTTTCCTTTTCCTATTTTTGTGCAAGCAACAGTTCCCTGAAAAGGACCTAAATGCAAAGCATTTTCATTTGTAAAATAAATACCTGTCCAAAAAAAATTCATGTTGTGGTGCAATGCTGCTATACAATTTGTGATATTGGCAAACCAATTATTTTCACCAGCAACTAGTGCTTCAACTTGAGTTTGCAACAATTTATATTTTTCGTCTTTCGTTAAATTTGCCGTAATTATTATTTCTGTCATTTCTTTTTTTTGTCAAAATTAATATTGTTGGACATTCTAAATAATTATTTTTTTCTTTGAGGAAAATAAAATTTTAAATATGCGTTTAACAACTGTAAATACAGGTTTTTTAAAATTAGATGGTGGTGCCATGTTTGGTGTAGTTCCCAAAACTATTTGGAGCAAAATAAATAAGCCCGATGATAATAATATGTGCACTTGGGCAATGCGTTGTTTGTTGGTTGAAGACGGCAATAGGCTTGTTTTAATTGATACTGGTATTGGCAATAAACAAAGTGAAAAATTCTTTGGATTTTATGATTTACAAAACATTTCATCCTTGCAAAAAGCCATTAATAATGCTGGATACAGTATTGATGAGGTAACGGATGTTTTGCTTACCCATTTACATTTTGACCATTGTGGCGGTTCAATAAATAGGGTAGATGATAATAAATATGAAACCGCTTGCAAAAATGCAACATATTGGAGTAACCAGCGTCATTGGAAGTGGGCTACTGAGCCAAATGCACGTGAAAAAAATTCATTTTTAAAAGAAAATATTTTGCCGTTGGAACAAAGTGGACAGCTAAAATTTATTGAAGAAGGAAATAAACTAACTGATAATATTGATTTACTTTTTGTAAGCGGACACACTGATGCCATGATGCTGCCAAAAATAAATTACAATGGCAACACAATTTTATATATGGCTGATTTAGTACCAAGTGTAGGACATTTACCCATTGCGTATGTAATGGGTTACGATACTCGCCCACTACTAACTCTTACTGAAAAAGAAAAAATATTAACCGAAGCCTGCGAAAATAATTATACTTTATTTTTTGAGCATGATGCAATAAATGAATGTTGCACTCTTGAAAATACAGTGCGTGGAATTAGGGAAAAAGATGTTTTTGATTTGAAATAAAGTAATTTCAATCTACTCATAAATACTTGTAACAATTTCACCAGCTGCATTACAAGAGCCGCGGTACATGCCAGCAGAATTAAAGCATAAAGAAATATTTCCCTTTGTATCCAAGGCTATTAAACCTCCTTCACCCCCAGTTTTTACTAATTTGTTTTTAACCACTTCATCACACGCTTGCTGCAATGTAAAACCCTTGTACTCTATTAAGCAAGAAACATCGTAGGCAACAACACTTCGTATAAAATATTCGCCATGCCCCGTACATGAAACTGCACAGGTGTCATTATTTGCATAAGTACCTGCGCCTATTATGGAAGTATCGCCAACCCTACCAAATTTTTTATTCGTCATACCACCTGTAGATGTTGCTGCGGCAATATTTCCATCCCTATCTAAAGCAACTGCACCAACAGTTCCAAACTTTTTTTCGGTGGCCGCTTGTCCGCTATGGTCTAGCATCACTGTATCTTCTTTTAGTGATGAAAGCCATTGTTCATATCGGTGCGAAACAAAAAAATAATTGTCATCACAAAGTTCAATTCCATTTAATTTGGCAAACTCAAAAGCCCCATTACCGCAAAGCAAAACATGTTCGGAGTTTTGCATAATTTTTTTAGCCAATGTAACGGGGTTTTTTATGTGACTAACACCTGCCACAGCACCTGCCAACGTTGTACTGCCATCCATTATTGAGGCGTCCATTTCTTGTGTGCCAGCGTTTGTGAATACAGCACCTTTTCCGGCATTAAACAAAGGGCAATTTTCTAAACTAATAACAGCGGTTTCCACAGCATTTAAAGCTGTCCCACCATTTTGCAAAATATTTTTCCCTGCATTTAAAGCTTCATTAAGTGCTGCGTGATACAATTTTTCTTTTTCGTCACTCATTAATTCACGCAAAATTGTACCTGCGCCGCCGTGTATTGCTAATGTAAACATTGTATTTTTGTATTTTTGCAATAGTACAATTTAGTTTTATTGCTTAAAAAATTAAATATCTGAATTTTTATCAAAACTACTTTTGCCAGTTTGCCTAAAAAATTTAGGGTTTTGCTAAACTTGATTCAGTTTCGTTTTTTGGTTCAGAAAACAATAAATTGTAAAAATCTTTGTATAAAAGTGCAAATAGTGGATTTTTAAAGATATTTAATACAACAATTTCAACCCTTACAAATCTAAATTTACGAGTTAAAAACATTCCAATTAATTAACGCTATTTCATTTTGATATAAAGCTTATTTTATGCTACTTTTGCACTCAAATTAATCTTTTAAATTAATAGAAAAATGATAACAGTTTCTGAAAACGCAAAACAACACACTTTGCATTTAATGCAAACCGAAAATTACCCTACCGATAGTTTTATACGTGTAGGTGTAGAAGGTGGCGGATGCTCAGGCCTCAGCTACAAGCTAGAGTTTGACAACAAGGTACATGATGGTGACCAAATATTCACCGACAAGGGAATTAAAATTGCAGTGGATAAAAAATCTTTCTTATACCTTATTGGTACTGAGCTTGACTACAGCGGCGGACTTAACGGCAAAGGTTTTAACTTTATAAATCCTAATGCTAGTCGCACTTGCGGGTGTGGGGAGTCGTTTTCGGTTTAAAGACCCACCTAGCCTCCCCAAAAGGGAGGAATTCAAAACAGAAAAGATTTATTGCAAATTTACAAACTTAATAAATACTCCCATCACCTCCCTTTAGGGGAGGCCGGGAGGGGCTTATGGAAATAATTAACGAAGTAATTGAAAACGATTACAAATACGGATTTACTACAAACATAGATTCTGACAATGCCCCAAAGGGTTTGAATGAAGATATTGTACGATTTATATCAGCAAAAAAAGAAGAGCCTGAGTGGATGCTTGAGTATAGGCTTACGGCTTATCGCAAATGGTTAACCATGCAAGAACCCAATTGGGCAATGGTAAATTATACAAAACCTAATTTTGATGAAATTATTTTTTACTCAGCGCCAAAGCAAAAAAAAGTATTGAATAGTTTGGATGAAGTGGACCCAGAAATGTTGGCAACACTCAACAAATTAGGAATTTCTTTAGAAGAACAAAAACGTTTAACTGGCGTTGCTGTTGACTTTGTGATGGATTCTGTTTCAGTAAAAACATCGTATCGCGAAAAGCTTGGCGAACTTGGAATTGTGTTTTGCAGTTTTGGAGAAGCAGTTAGAGAACATCCCGAATTGATAAAAAAATATATGGGAACAGTAATTCCATATACCGACAATTACTATGCAGCCCTTAACAGCGCAGTGTTTACGGATGGTTCGTTTTGCTACATACCAAAAGGTGTACGCTGCCCAATGGAACTGAGTACTTATTTTAGAATAAATAGTGCCGGCACTGGTCAGTTCGAACGCACACTTATTGTTGCCGATGACGATGCTTATGTGAGTTACTTGGAAGGTTGCACGGCACCAATGCGCGACGAAAATCAACTGCACGCAGCAGTTGTAGAAATTGTTGCACACACCAATGCAGAGGTAAAATATAGTACGGTACAAAACTGGTATCCTGGCGACAAAAACGGAAAAGGAGGCATCTATAATTTTGTTACCAAACGCGGAATTTGTTTAGGAAATAATTCTAAAATATCTTGGACACAAGTAGAAACGGGCAGCGCAGTAACATGGAAATATCCATCCGTAATTTTAAAAGGTGATAATTCAACCGGAGAATTTTATAGCGTGGCTGTTACCAACAATTATCAGCAAGCCGATACAGGTACAAAGATGATTCATTTGGGCAAAAACACACGTTCTACAATCGTTTCAAAAGGTATATCGGCAGGCAGGAGTAACAATAGTTACAGAGGTTTGGTTAAGATTCATAAAGGTGCAACCAATGCACGAAACTTTAGCCAATGTGATAGTTTGCTAATGGGCGATAGGTGCGGCGCACACACATTTCCGTACATTGAAATTGGCAACCAAACAGCTACTGTTGAGCACGAAGCAACAACATCTAAAGTTGGCGAAGACCAATTATTTTATTGCAAACAACGTGGCATTGACAATGAAAAAGCAATAGCTTTAATTGTGAATGGATATTGCAAAGAAGTATTTAATAAATTGCCTATGGAGTTTGCAGTGGAAGCTCAAAAATTATTGAGTGTGAGCTTGGAAGGTAGTGTTGGGTAAAAGTGTAAAATGCAAAGTGTAAAACAATAATTGATGTAAGAATTTCATCAATAACCTTGTGAAACTTGACACTTACAGTTACAATGATTTGAAACTTAAAAAGGACATATTAAAGCAAATACAATTAATTGTATCCACTGCGCAAACTAGCGCTATTCGTGCAGTTAATAGCCAACGCGTGTTGATGTATTGGCAAATTGGTGAAATTATTTTTGAGGAAGAGCAGCAAGGAAAAGAGCGTGCCGATTATGGTACTTTTTTAATAAAATCTATATCCGAGGTATTTCAACCTAAATTTGGCTCGGGTTTTTCTGTGAGGCAATTAGAACGTTACCAACAATTTTACCGAAACTTTCCAATTGCGTCTGCACTGCGGACACAATTTAGTTGGACACATTACAAAACTCTTTTAAGTATTAACAACAAGGACGAAGTAGAATTTTATATTGCCGAAACTGAAAAAAATAATTGGACTGCAAGGCAATTAGAAAGACAAGTAAATAGTCACTTATTTGAAAGCCTTTTGCTAAGTAATGATGTGCAAAGTGTATTGGCTTTAGCCCGCCAAGAAAAGCTGCCTATTGATACAAAAGAAATAATAAAAGACCCAATGATATTGGAGTTTTTAGGCTTACGGCGCGAAACGGCCTACTACGAGAAAGATTTAGAAACCGCAATAATTACGCACCTTCAAGATTTTATTTTAGAATTGGGCAATGGTTTTTCTTTTGTAGCCAGGCAAAAAAGAATTCACATTGATAGCGACGAATTTTTTAATGACTTGGTTTTTTATAATAGGCTAACGCAATGTTTTGTAATTATCGAAATAAAAACTACGAAACTTACGCACCAAGATATTGGGCAACTACAAATGTATATGAACTATTATGACAGATTTGAAAAACAAGATTTTGAAAATGCAACAATAGGGATATTGCTATGTACCGATAAAAATGACGCGGTTGTAAAAATAAGCTTACCAGAAAATAATTCGACAATTATTGCCAGCAAATATCAACTATACTTACCTACAGAGCAGCAACTTATTGATGAAGTGCGCAAAGAAATTGAGAAATTAAAAGAAATTGAATAATCTGCTTAAATTAACTAACAATTTGCGGACTAATTTAAAAAAACTAAACCATAAAGAATTACAAAAATGGCTTCTACACAAAAAAATTTATCACACGTTAGTATTCCAAATTTATCAAAAATAGGAACTGTAAAAATTGCTATTTTAGTTTCTCATTGGAATGAAAAAGTAACTTATGCACTTCGCGACGGCGCAATAGAAACACTTGTAAATGCAGGTATTTTAAAAGAAAATATACAAGTAAACTATGTGCCAGGGACTTTTGAATTGACCTTAGGTGCACAACTTTTTTGCGAGAAGCAGAATCATGCTGTTATATGCTTAGGCTGTGTAATACAAGGCGAAACGCCACACTTTACTTTTATATGTGATGCTGTTGCAAATGGTATTATGAACTTAAATATTAAATATAAACTACCCGTAATATTTGGTGTGCTTACCACAAGTACCCAACAACAAGCCGAAGAAAGAAGTGGTGGAAAGCATGGCAACAAAGGTATTGAAGCGGCAGCTGCCGCATTGCAAATGATTGCATTGAAACAAAGTTGGTAGTTATTGCAGTAACTTAATAAACTAGTATTTCACTACAAATCCATTACTTTACTTTCTTTTTAAAATGTCGTGGTCTATTACTAAATTGGCGTGGTGCTTCAGCTTTAAAAACAGGTGTTTCACCCATATATGCAGGCAATGATATTCGAGGAATTTCACTCTCAATCATTGTTTCTATTCCTATAAGTTTAGAGAAATCACGCCCATTTACCAACGTAATTGCTTCACCTTTTGTTTGGGCACGCGCAGTGCGGCCTACACGGTGCACATAGTCTTCTGGGTCGGGTGGCACATCAAAATTAATTACCAATTCAATTGAGTCAATATCAATACCACGCGATAGCACATCTGTTGCTACCAATATGGTTGTTCTTTTATTCCTAAAGCTCAGCAACACTTCTTCCCTTTCGTTTTGCTCAAGGTCTGATGATATTGTTTTAACTGATAATTTCTTAAAGGCTAATTCGCGCCCTAAATTTTTTACCGCAATTTTTGTTGAGCAAAAAATTAGCACACTCTGGTATTCTTTTTTCGAAAGTATTTCAACTACCAACGGTATTTTTTGTTCATCATGGCAAAAGTAAAGGCTTTGTGCAATTCCACTTGCTGGTTTAGAAATTGAGATGTCAACTCTTTCGGGGTTTTGTAAAATTTTGTGTGCAAGCGTTCTTATTTTTTCGGGCATCGTTGCCGAAAACATTAAAGTTTGTCTTTTGGCCGGTAGCTTATTTACAATCTTCATTAAATCATCACTAAAACCCATATCCAACATACGGTCCGCTTCATCCAAAATTAAAAATTGCAATTTATCAAACTTCACATATTCCATGTTTATATGCGAAATTAATCTGCCTGGGGTTGCAATAACAATATCGGCACCAGCCACTAAAGCTTTGCGCTCTTTCTCATAATTTAACCCATCGCCGCCACCGTACACTGCTATGCACGACAGGTTTGAAAAATATATCATTCCCGAAATATTACTTTCTATTTGAGTTGCCAGTTCGCGGGTTGGAACAATTATCAAGGTTTTTATTCCACCAGTTTCACCTTTTTTAATAAGCGTATCTACCATTGGCAGCACAAAAGCAGCCGTTTTGCCTGTACCTGTTTGTGCACAACCTATCAAATCTTTTCCTTCCAATATTATTGGAATAGCTTTTTCTTGTATGGGTGTAGTTTCTGTAAAGCCCATCCAATCAAGGCTTTCAACGATTGAAGGCTCAAAGCCGAAATTATTAAAATTCACTTTCTATTTTATTTCCTACAAATATAATTTTATAAATAACATTCGCATTTTTATGAATCCAAGCAATTTAATTGCAGATTATGCAATAATTTTTCGGGGCTAAGCACCTCAAAAATACTTTTATTTTTTGTACGTTTGTCCAACTAAATTTTATTTTTTAAATGCTCATTGCCAATCCAATATACGATGTTGTTTTCAAAAAAATGATGGAAAATGAGAGGGTTGCAAAATTCTTTATTTCTACTCTTTTAGAAAAAAATATTGAAACCGTTGAAGTAAAACCGCAAGAGTTTACTTACACCAGTGAGCTGGCTGGGCTTGCTGTATTTAGATTAGACTTTATTGCTACCATAAAAACAGATGATGGCGAGTACACAAAAGTTTTGATAGAAATACAAAAGGCAAAAAATGAAATTGATTTAATGCGCTTTAGAAACTACTTGGCAGAACAGTATAAAAAAGAAGATATCATTGACAATGAAAAAGTAATATTGCCAAATACAACAATTTATATTTTAGGGTTTAAATTGCCTGAAATAGAAGTGCCTTGCTTAAAGGTAGAGCGCAACTACATTGACTTGGTAAATAATAAAGTTATTGACACCAAAAGCGCGTTTGTAGAGAAACTAACACACAATAGTTTTATTGTACAGGTTGACCGTATTACCAATCGCTACCAAACAAGTCTTGATAAATTACTTAGTATTTTTGAACAAAAAAATTTCTCAGATGATAGAAAAATAACCAAGGAATTTAATCACAACCTGGACAATGAAGAAATAAAATTAACTACTGATATATTGCATTTTGCTGGTACAAACCCTCAAGAAAGAAAAATGTTAGAAAACGAACAGGAAGCTTGGAGAAGTGTAAATGCAATGTTTGAAAGCAAAAACTCAAAATTGTTACAGGACTTGAAGGCAAACGCAAAAACTATTACCGAAAAAGACAAAGAACTAATTGAAAAAGATAAATTAATTGATGAGCTTCAAAAAAAATTAAATCAAAAAACAGACTAATAAAGTAAATAAATAAATACGAATATGAAAAGCAAAGAAGAAATTGTAGCCAACTGGCTGCCACGCTATACAGGCACTGCCTTAGAAGATTTTGGCAAATATATTTTACTCACAAATTTCAGCAATTATGTTCACATGTTTGCAAAGCAATTTGATGTAGATGTAGTTAGCACTCACCCAATGATAAATGCTACTGCAAACAACATAACAATTATTAATTTTGGGATGGGAAGCCCAGGTGCTGCCACCATTATGGATTTACTTAGTGCAATTTACCCAAAAGCAGTTTTGTTTTTGGGTAAATGTGGCGGACTAAAAAAGAAAAACGAGTTAGGCGATTTAATTTTACCAATTGCAGCTATTAGAGGCGAAGGTACATCAAACGATTATTTCCCAGCTGAGGTACCCGCATTACCAGCATTTAGTTTGCAAAAAGCAGTATCAACAACTATTCGCGACCACAACCGCGATTATTGGAGCGGCACTGTTTATACCACAAATCGCCGTGTGTGGGAACACGACGAAGAATTTAAGAATAAACTACGCACCATGCGTTGTATGGGCATTGATATGGAAACGGCTACAATTTTCACTACCGGTTTTTATAATAAAATACCAACAGGGGCTTTACTATTGGTTAGTGACCAACCAATGATTCCCGATGGCGTTAAAACATCTGAAAGCGATAAAAAAGTTACTACAAGTTTTGTAGATATGCACTTACAAATTGGTATAGATTCTCTTAACCAATTAATAAATAAAGGTGCAACCATTAAACATTTACGTTTCGAATAATTTTTTGAACAGTGGCCAAACAAGCGGGTATTTCATTTGAACAATTAGCATTACAAATTACAAATAAACAGTTTAATACTGTTTATTTTTTTGAAGGCGAAGAGCCTTATTATATTGATGCCTTAGCCGATTTATTAGAAGCTAATGTGTTACAAGATGTTGACAAAGAATTTAATCAAACTATTTTATATGGTAAAGATGTTGATAGTGCGCGTATAATTTCGGAGGCCACAAGATACCCGATGATGGCTGAAAAGCAATTGGTAATTGTGCGCGAGGCGCAAGAAGTTAGAGACCTTGATAAACTAATTCCTGCCAAAGTAAATAACAAACAAACTGAAGTTAATTTACTCGATGAGTATATTAAAAACCCGCAAGCCACAACAGTTTTAGTTATTTGCTATAAATATAAAAAGTTAGATGCACGCAAAGCATTAGCGAAAAATATAAAACAATTTTCGCAATATTATTTATCCGCAAAATTATACGAAAATCAATTGCCTGCTTGGTTAAACAGCTATTGCAAGCAGCAACAAATAACAACAACACCAATGGCAAACACGTTGCTTTGCGAATACTTAGGCAATGATTTGCAAAAAATGATTAACGAAATTTCTAAGCTATTGCTCAATAAAAAAGGCAGTAGAAATATCAATGAAACTGATGTACAAGAAAATATAGGTATCAGCAAAGAATACAATATATTTGAGTTGCAATCGGCGTTAGGTGTAAAAGATGTTTTAAAATGTAATAAGATAATCAATTATTTCGCCGCTAATAAAAAAGACGCTCCATTAGTAGTTGTGGTGGCGTCATTGTTTAGTTATTTTACAAAAGTATTGCTGTACAATTCGTTGAAGGACAAAAAAGAGGCGGCATCAGTTTTAAAAATAAACCCTTATTTTGTAAAGGATTATGAAATTGCAGCAAAAAATTATTCATTTGAAAAATGTGTAAGAATAGTTTCGCTGTTGCGCGAAACAGATGCAAAATCGAAAGGTGTAGAAAGTGCGCCGCTAGAAGATGGTGAATTATTAAAAGAAGTGATTTTTAAAATATTGCACTAACTCCACACACTTCCAAAACATAATTCAAAACCAAAAAGCAAATTGTATTTCGGTGTACGGAATTATAAAATCAAATTTTCAATCTCTGCCAATTCAAATTTTAGAACTGTCAAAACATTATAGAATATTACCCCATTGTTCCAATCGGGATTTCCAATGCCTATATTACATGAAAATCAAACAATAAGGTGCAACCTAAATTGCACAATATTGAATGTCTAATTGCATCATTTCACAAAGTACTTTCCTCCACAATTTCTGCACCCTCATCAAACCTAAACCACAATTAGCGACAAATTATTGTTGATAGATTGTTAGTAACTTTTTTATTTCATATTTATTAAATATCATTGCGCAACTAATCAACAATAAAATATATGCCCAACTTTACTAAGTATGGTATTTTTAAGTACTGCAAACCCGCTTTGCAACTACTAACCTTATGCCTCAGCCTATTTGTATCAGCACAAGTAAACGCACAAACCGACATTAGTGTTGTTAAAACTGTTGTAACCCCGCAACCTTTTGCAGTGGGCGATACAGTAACTTTTACTGTAACAGTTACCAATAATGGCTTAACGCTTGCACAAAATGTTTTAATTATTGATACCATACAAAGTGGCTATTCATTTGTAGATGCCACAAGTAGCCAAGGTATTTATAATAATAATCCGCAAGCGGCATTGGGTACAAATGGCTATACATGGTCGGTTGGCGACATACAGCCTGCGCAAAACGCAATTATGTTTATGCGTCTTATATATCAGGCAAACGGCAACCATTTTAATACCGCTTTGTTTGTGAACCCCGCCGACCCTAATCAAAACAACAACACATCAACCGTAGTGCCTGCAACTGGCTTTTGCGAATTGAGCATTGTTAAAGATGTGGACACTGCCTTTGCAAGCATTGGCGATACCGTAACATTTACTGTAACGATTACAAATACTGGCTTACCAATTAACGATGTTTTTGTAATTGATAATTTGCCTTATGGTTTTGATTTTGTAAGTTCTTCAACTAACCTTGGTTATTATGATGTTATAAATGGCCGTTGGGATATTGTAAACTCACAAACCAACCCAACACTATTGGCAAGTGGAGCGCAAGCAATATTAAGCATTGCGGCAAAAGTTGTGGTAGGTGGTTTTCTTGTTAACACAGCAACATTATATGCACCATGCGGCAGCGGCATACCACCAAGCGATACAGCTGGTGTGTTTGTATCGGGTGGCGACCTTAGCCTTACCAAAACCGTAAGCGATTCGATGCCGACATTAAGTGCCGATAAAAACACCACCATTAAATTTACAATTAAAGTAAAAAACGAAGGCTTTATACCTTGCACCAATGTTACGGTGGTTGATACTTTAAGTAGTTTTTATCATTTCTTAAATGCAACGCCGAGTGCAGGCACAACTTATGACAATGCCACCCACATTTGGACCATCGGCAACATTGCAGTTGGTGCTACTGCCACACTTGATATTGAAGTAGAATTCAAGGGCAATACCATCAGCGGAAACGCAGCTAATGGCGACTATGATAACATAGCACAAATAAAAACATGCAATGAGTTTGATGTTGATAGCAAACCAGGAAATAATATTGCCATCGAAGACGATTATTCAAAAGTATGGGTAAGGCCTTCGGGTATTATTATTCCTGATGGGTTTAGCCCTAATGCCGATGGTACTAATGATATGTTTGTGATAGAAAACCCTTCGCCAACAAAATTAATCTTCAAAGTTTATAACCGTTGGGGCAATTTAGTGTATGAAAACAATGATTATAAAAACGATTGGAACGGAAAGTTTAACAAGGGTTCGGGCGCGGGTAGCGATTTGCCCGATGGCACTTATTTTTATCAGTTAACCGAAGACAAAACCGGCGGAAACACTTACACCAAATACTTAACTATTCGTCGTTAATAAAACCAATAAAGAAATTAATATGCGTAAAATAATATACATAATCACAGCCTTACTTTTATTCATTAATAATGATGAAGCACAGGCACAGCAAGACCCTCAATATTCGCAATACATGTTTAATACCTTGGCGGTAAACCCTGCTTATGCTGGTAGCCGCAATGTATTTGGCATTACTGGCTTGGTGCGGATGCAGTGGGTGGGCATTGATGGCGCACCACAAACGCAATCGGTAACGGTGGATGCACCTATTAATAAAGAGAAAATGGGGCTTGGGCTTTCTTTTTACAGAGACAAGCTGGGCATGGAAAAACGCACTTCTATTCTTATGCCATTTAGCTATAGGCTAATGCTTAAAAAAGGAGTGCTTAGCTTTGGCATACAGGCTGGTATGATGAATTACAGCATTGGCAACACCACCAATTTGCATGACAATTTAATAAGTCCCGATGCGGCTTTTGCATCTGGCGTAAGCAAATGGCAACCCAATGTGGGCGCAGGTATTTATTATACTGACGATAAATGGTACATAGGCGCATCGTTACCAAAATTGCTGAACTATAGCTACAAAGGCAGTGGCTTGGGCAAAAACGGCGAAGGTATGCGCAACCATGCTTTTTTAATGGCTGGCTTTATTATGAACCTTTCGGATAATATTAAATTGAAACCATCAACTGTAGTTAAGTACGTGAAAGGTGCGCCAATACAAGCCGACATTAATGCCAATGTTTGGTTTAACGATAAATTTTCGGTAGGGGCAAGCTACCGCACCGGCGATTGCGTTTTGGCAATGTTCGAATTACAACTTAACGAACAACTAAGATTGGGTTATGCCTTCGACTATACACTTACAGGCCTTGCAAAAGCAAAGAGTTTTGCATATACACACGAGTTAATGTTGCGCTACGAATTGGGTTATAGAAGCAAAAAAATTGTTACACCACGTTATTTCTAACAAACACCAAGCAGAAATTAAAACAAACAACAACACAGCATTTATGACAAAATTTATATGTAAAATAAAAGTGCAATTAATAGTAGCCTTGTTTACTATTATTGCTTTTGGCAATGCGCAAGCCAGCAGCACAAAAGCCCTTGCCGACAAAGAATATGCCAACATGAACTATGCAAGTGCGGCTATTTATTACAAACAAGTATTGGCGAAAGACGAAGCCAATAATGAAGTAATGGCAAACCTTGCCGACTGCTACACCAAGCTTAATATGAATACACAGGCCGAAGTATTGTACGAGAAACTTTGTGCCAACGAAAACTCTTCGCCAAACTTAGTTTTGGCTTATGCACAAACACTTACCAAAAATAAAAAATATGCCGATGCCCGCAAACAATATGAACGTTACAACAAGGCAAATGCAACCGACAGTAGGGGTGAAGCCAATGCAAAAGCATTAGAAAATCCAAGTGAGTTTTACAAAGATTCGGCTAACTTTAAATTAGGAATTACCTCTATCAACTCTAACCAAAGCGATTTTTCGCCTGCCTATTACAAAAAAGGGTTGGTATTTGTAAGCGGACGCCAAAGACCAAAAACCCCGAAGCGTGTATTTGGCAAAGACAACACAGCCTACTTAGATTTATACCAAGTGGAGGATACCACGCAAATAAAATCGGAACGATTAGAAAACAATAGCACTGTTAGGCAAACCTACAACCCCAAAGTAGAACGTGTAAATGATGACAAAACACAACGCACGTCAAACGACAGTAAAACATTAGGATATTTTGGTAGCACCTTTTTAGATTCGATGGCATTGGTTGCGACTATGCCAAATGGAGCAGCCGTAAAGCTAAAAGGCATAAACACAAAATACCACGAAGGCCCTGTGACATTTAGCCCCAAGCAAGATACCATGTATTTTACACGCGACAATGCCCTAAATGGCAAAGCCAAGAAAAGTAGCGATGGCACTATTAAATTAAAGATATTTACTGCCACCCAAAAAGATGGCAAATGGAGCAACGAAGCCAACTTTGAGCATAACTCTAATGAGTTTTCAAACGGTAGCCCTGCGCTAACGCCCGATGGCAAAACAATGTATTTTGCTAGCGATATGCCCGGTGGCTTTGGTGGTAGCGATATTTACATGAGTAAAAAAACTGGTAATGCTTGGAGCAAACCCACAAACTTAGGCAAGAACATAAATTCCGAAGGCACAGAAAATTTTCCGTTTGTAGACAAAGAGGGTAACTTGTTTTTTGCCTCTAATGGCAAACCAGGGCTTGGTGGTTTAGATGTTTTTTACACACAAATAAATGAAAACCACGATGCCGAACTTCGCAATTTAGGCGCACCCTTAAACTCTAACTATGATGATTTTGGTTTGATATTCTACAATGACCAAAAGAAGGGATACTTTAGTAGCAACCGCAAGCGTGGGTTGAATGATGATGACATTTACACTTTTACCTACACCGCAAAAGGCGTTATAGTATTGAGTGGTAAAGTATTGAACGAAGAGGACAAAACACCTTTGGATAGCACAAACTTTGTAGTAAAAGGTGGTGATGTTGATGTAAATACTACCTCAAACACCGATGGTACTTTCAGCATGAAATTGGAAGGCGAAAAAGACTATACTATTAACTACAAACGCAATGGCTACGACGAAAAAACGGTAAACTTTAGTACCAAAGGACGCAAAATACCAACCTTTGGCGCACTTAAAATAGATACCGTTTTCTACAGTCCTAAAACTAAGATAGATTCGGCAGCTTTAAAGAAAATAAAGTGCGACGAATACCGCAAAGTATATTATTTAGAAAACATTTATTTTGATTTAGATAAATCACTCATCCGCAGCAATGCGAAACCTATATTGGATAGTGCTATTGCGATGCTAAAACGCAACCCTGATATTGCCCTTATTATTTCGGGACATAACAACAGCAAAACCAACAACAAATACAGCGAAGCATTGGCAAAAAGCCGTTCAATAGCTGCCTACAATTACATGCTTAAAAATGGTATCGATAAAAACCGCCTCACCACCGAACACCACACAAGCACTGTACTACTAAGCAGTTGTGGTTCGGGTAAAAAATGTGCCGAAAGCGAAAAGCAAAAGGACAGACGTGTTGAGTTTTTTGTAATGAAAAGCGGTGTAAATATTACGTTGGAATGTAACTTACTACCGTTCTCACCGCCTGCATTAACGCCTGACGAAGCCAAAATTGCTAACGACATTGAGAATATTTATTACAATACCAATCAATCAACCATTAGAGAAGATGCTAAAATACCGCTTAAAAACTTGGTTGAGATAATGAAGCAATCACCTGCATTAAATGTATTAATATCAGGCCACGCCGATAGCCGAGGTAATAGCGCTGGCAACCAAACACTATCAGTAAAACGTGCAAAAGCAGCTATGGCATTTTTAATTAAGAGTGGTATTGATAAAAGTCGCATACAAACCGAAGGGTTTGGCGAAGATAAATTGGTAAACAAATGTATTGATGGTGTAGAATGTACGCCCGCCGAACACCAAAAAAATAGAAGATCTGAGTTTTATTTTAGGAGGTAATTAGTAGTTCTTAGTTCGTCATTGCGGTGAAAGCCGCAATCTCAAAATGGTTCTATTTTCTCTTGTAAATTAGTTCGTCTTTGCGAGGCGGCTTTCCCCCAAGCAAGCTCAACGATTCTTTGGTTCACTTGTTCTATTGTTCAGCCAAAGTTTGGCGATGACACCATGTGGCCAATGACATTAAGCGAAGAGAAAACCATTTTATTGCCACCTCCTATAAGGCGTGGGATAATGCAAAGTTGTTTTTTGGGCTTTAGCCGAATAAATATGTTTGGCTAAAGCCCAACACAGCACCGCCATTTATTCCGACTTAAAAGTCGTGGCAATTGAAAGTGAAATTTCATTTCATTGCCACTACCTTTAGGTAGTGCGTTACTAATTTGCAATCCACACAATAAATAATAGATTTGTTTTATAAAATACAAAACCATGAACAAAAAACTACAAACAATTATTTTAGCAACTGCATTATACATCACCCCTTGGGGGGCAGGAGGGCATCTTTATGCACAAAACGTAAGCATACCCGATGCTAATTTTAAAGCAGCATTGTTGGGCTATAGTGCTATTAATACAAATGGCGATACCGAAATACAAGTAAGTGAAGCGGTGGCATTTAGTGGTAGTATTAATTTGCATTATTTAGCCATTAGCAATTTAACGGGTATTGAGGCTTCTGTAAATATTACTTATTTAGATTGAAGTTATAACCAACTTACAAGTTTGGATGTTTCGGCCAATTCGGCTTTAACTTATTTAAATTGCTCTTCTAACCAACTAACAACTCTTAACATGCAAAACGGTAATAATTCTAACTTAACAAGTTTTTATGCCAACAACAACCCAGCTCTCACTTGCATACAAGTAGATAACCCAACGTTTATGAATACCAACTTTGGTGGTATTTATTATATAGATGCTGGGGCAAGTTTTAGCACCAATTGCATCTACCCCACCAACTGCAACGCACAATTTACTCTAATAGCCGATTCTGCCTTACAATCGGTTTGGTATTTGGTTAACCAATGTATGGGTACTGATTCTCTTTCTGTTGATTCATTAACGTATCAATGGTCGTGGGGCGATTCTCTAAACTCTACTTCCACAGGTGCTTACCCAAGTTTTTCGTATTCTTCGCCAGGTAATTATACCATTTGTGTAACCATAACGGATACCGCAAGTGGTTGCACCGAAACGTATTGTGATTCTTCAACATATATAAGCCGCGCACAAAGCCAAATGATACAGGTAAATGTTGTGCCAGCAAATTCGCCGTTGATAACAAGCAGCCCCTACAGCCCCCCCGCCCCCCAAGGGGGGAGTAGTGTTAGGTGTTACCCAAATCCTGCAAAAGATGTACTTTATGTAGAGGTTGGTGCTGCCTGTTATTGCGGGCTTGACCCGCAATTTCAAATAAAAATAACTGATTTATTGGGTAATGAAATACATTGTAACTTTAAACCCGTAGGTTCAAGTTCTGGAAAGTCTCCCCTTAGTGGAGATTTAGAGGGGCTTTCGGTTGGTATTTACTTTGTAAAGGTTAACAACGACGTTGTGATGTTTGTGAAGGAATAAAAACACAATTAAATCCGATAACTATTGCAGGCGTATATGTTCTTAAATGCCTTACCTGGTTAAAATATTCTAAGGTTGTAGCCCCTGCCTTCCTTATAAATATAAAGCAACAAAGTGGTTAAAGATGATGCCAACCACGGGCACAATAATACAAACGCAAATAAATGAATGTAACCCTTAAAATAGTTAAAGTAAGCTGCATGTTAATTATGGTATTGTGCGCTGTACATTGCAGTTCGGGCAAACACCACCGCAAAAAAGGAAGAGGTAATTACAAAACGAGATGCCCTAGTTTTGGTTTGGTAAAACAACTGCCGCCCAATGGTTAGTTGTTTTTATAAAACGCAGAACATGTAACCATAAAATTTACTACCTAATTCTATCAGCCGACCTTACCAGTTCTTCGTCTTTTTTAATTGCCTTAAAAGCCAACATATTTAGCACGAGTGCAATAATTGGCGTTACCGCACCAAACAAATAATTAGTTGCCAATTGCTTGGTATCCTCAATGTTTAAATAGCTTGCAATTGCCGCTGGTGCTTTGCTAAATGCTACAACATCAAGCACTAAAAAGAACAATATTAATAGTGTATTTAAACGTACAAATTTAAGTTGGTTAAGCCTGTTTTTGTAGGCTGTTACACAATATAGTGTAAGTATAAAAACTGTTGCATTTAAACCCAATAACATAGTGGGGAATACTGCCAAAGGCAAAGCTTGTTTACCTTGGTGGTGAAGCCCAAATACACTATAAATAAATACATCATTGCCGATTAGAAAGGTTGCAATTGACGAAAAAAACAATGTGAACATACACAATGCTACCAATGCTAAATAAACACTTTGAATTCTTTGAATCATAACAAATTTTTGAGGTGCAAACCTAAAAAAAAATATACTTTTTCAATGCACATCTTTCCCAATAAAAGCTATTAGTTTTCAATACAAATTCGCAACAGATTCAAGCACAATTATTTTTATTGATGGTGCTTGATGATTTGTGTCCTGTGGCTATTGTCTTTGCCAACAAAACCATTATACTTTGTTTTTAAGGTTGGTGATTGCGCCAACATTAGGCATAATGTACCTGTTTTTGGGAAATATGTCAATCAAAAAAACTCTTAAATAAAATTCCTTTCCCGTAAAAATTCTTCCAACTGTGCCTCGGTGCTAAACAATACTTGTCGGGCTTTGCTACCTTCAAAAGCACCAACAATACCTGCGGCTTCTAGTTGGTCAACAATGCGGCCAGCGCGGTTATAGCCTAGCTTTAAACGGCGTTGTATTAATGATGTAGAACCTTGCTGGTGTGCAACAACTAATCGTGCTGACTCTACAAAATATGAATCGCGGCTGCTTAAATCTACTTCCTCTTTTTTCTCTGCACCATCTTCGCCGCTGTATTCTGGCAATTCGTAAGCAGTGGGGTAGCCACGTTGTTGGCCAATCCATTGGGCAATTTTTTCTACTTCGGGTGTATCTACAAAAGCACATTGTATGCGTATTAAATCGTTACCTGTGCTTAGTAGCATGTCGCCACGCCCAATCAATTGGTCGGCACCACCAGTATCTAAAATGGTGCGGCTATCAATTTTTGATGAAACCCTAAAAGCAATACGTGCCGGAAAATTTGCTTTGATAGTACCCGTAATAATATTTACGCTTGGGCGTTGAGTTGCAATAATTAAATGTATGCCAATAGCCCTTGCAAGCTGTGCCAAACGTGCAATTGGCATTTCTACTTCTTTGCCAGCAGTCATAATTAAATCGGCAAACTCATCCACAACCAAAACAATGTATGGCAAATATCTGTGTCCTTCTTTTGGGTTTAGCCTGCGCGAAATAAACTTTGCATTGTACTCTTTTAAGTTACGCACTTGCGCATCTTTTAGTAACTCATAACGGCTGTCCATCTCTATACACAAGCTATTTAGCGTATGCACCACTTTTTTGGTGTCGGTAATAATTGGTTCGGCAGCATCGGGCAACTTCGCCAAAAAGTGGCGTTCAATAATGTTGAACAAAGTAAGCTCCACTTTTTTAGGGTCAACCAACACAAATTTTATTTGCGAAGGATGTTTTTTGTACAACAATGAAACCAACACAGCATTTAAACCAACCGACTTGCCTTGCCCTGTAGCACCCGCCATTAGTAAGTGTGGCATCTTAGCCAAATCGCAAACATAGGTTTTGTTACTAATGGTTTTACCCAATGCTATTGGCAAATCATAATCGGTATTTTTAAATTCTTCGGATGCAATTGCACTGCGCATACTCACAATTTCGGGTTTAGAGTTTGGTACTTCAATACCAATTGTACCCTTGCCAGGGATGGGCGCAATTATACGAATGCCCAATGCCGAAAGGCTTAGCGCAATATCATCTTCTAGGTTTTTTATTTTGGAAATACGCACACCGTCGGCAGGTACAATTTCATATAAAGTAACTGTGGGGCCAATGGTTGCTGTAATTTTCTTAATTTCAATACTATAATTACGAAGCGTAAAAATAATTTTGTCTTTGTTGGCTTGTAGTTCTGCACTGTTTACTGTTACAGTATCACTGCCGCGCTGTTCCAACAAATCAAGTGGCGGATATTCATACGTTGATAAATCTAAAGTAGGGTCGTAAGGTGCCATTTCCGAAAGCGGAATATCTACACCAACCACTTTTTCGGTTTCAAATTCGGGCAAATCATTTGCCGTAATTTCCGGATTGTTTTTTTCTAAATCAATTGTATCAGATACCTTTTCTAACTCAGAATTTTTCACTTCAAACTCTACGTCTGTCGTAGGTTCGGGAGTAGATGTAATTATTTCAAACTCTGGTTCTGCATTTTTATTTTTCGCAATTTCATTTTCATCTGCAACAGCATTGCGCTTAAAAAGAAGTTCTGGTGTTTTGTGCATTGCCGATGTAAATTTTAAATCTTCAGCGTCTTCTTCAGCTTCAATTATTTCTTTACTAAGCGGTACTAATTCATTCTCATCAATACTGTTTTTGTTAGGTAAACTCAAATTAAATTTAGGGTTATAAGCCACTACAATAAATATAATAAATGCTACTGTTATAAGTAGTCCACACCCAATATAACCCAATGCAGCATTGAGCCACAGCGTTGTTTGATAACCAACTGTACCACCTAAATAAAAATAATTGTCATTAAAAATAAATGCCATTAATACCGAAATCCAAATCAATAAAAATATACCTACCCTTATTTTTTTGTGTAGTAATGGCATCGCCGATTTAAAAGAAATTTTGTATCCTAAAATAAAAAATAATAAGGGAAATAAGTAGGAGGCTACACCAAAACCTTTGTGAATAAAAATGTGCGAAAGCATTGCACCCATTTTACCCAACCAATTTTCTACAACAATTTCTTTGTTTTGAAGCAAAGAAAAAAATGGGCCTACTACTTTGTCTTGGTCCACTTGCCAAGTAAACATGTAAGATGTAAATGCAATAAATAAATAGGCAGAAAATAACATAAGCACTGCACCAAAAGATTTTTGAAATCTTTCATCGGCAATAAGTGCTTTTAGGTTTTGAAAAAAGTTACGCTTTGTTATTTTTTCTGGCTTTATCTGTTTTTCTTCAACAGGTTTTTCGGTGCGTTTCTTTTTCGTTTTGTTTTCTATATTATCAGTATTTTCTTGCGTTTGCATTGTGGCGTATCAATTTTATTAATGAACAAAACTAATTGATTTGTGGGTACGATACCCCTTAGTTTAACTAACTAACTAACAATGAATAGTTGATAAAACATTGCATTTTTTTACTTAAATAAATTTGGGTATTAAAAGATAGTATCTAACATTCCCTCACATCAAGAAAACTGCAACGATTACGTATTGATTAGAAAATTAATTGTAATATTTTTTATCATTTGCTTTTTTCTCAGTTGTTTTATTAAATTTGCTAAAACAAATGTTAGATAAACTCTTATAGAATGAATTTTTTGTTAGACAAGAATGAGAATCATACAGTGATTCATACGTTAACCGAAAGGCTTGATAGCACTGTCTCTCCGAACTTAAAGTCGGAATTACTAGTTATGAATGCCGAAGGAATTAAAAATATTGTAATTGATTTGTCAAAAACAAAATACTGCGATTCTTCTGGTTTAAGTGCAATACTTGTAGCCAACAGGTTGTGCAAAAATGCTGGCGGGGTTTTTGTAATATGCTCAATAAATGATGCTGTAAAAAAACTAATTTCAATTTCTCAACTTGATTCTATTTTAAACATCGTAGAAAATGTTTCAGAGGCTGTGGAGTTTATAAAAGCAGAACAACTAAACTAACAAACTAATTTTTATTAATATGAAAACAACAAAAATTATTCTTGGAACTATTGCAGTAACACTATCAATAAATGTATTTACTGCAAGTGCCAAAATTGGCAATTTTGCTGAGCAGAAACTTTCAAAAACATTTAGCAAAGGGAAAGATTTTAATAATAACAGCCTTATCAATTCAAATCCTAATAGCAAATTTGGAGATACTTATTCTGCTCCCAAACGCGGTAAACCTATAAAAGGACTTGGTTTATAAAACACAAAGCTCAGATTTATCTGGGCTTTTTTTTTGCATTAAAATATCAATATTCAAATTGAGTGTTTGTATGGATTTCCAATTCAATATTTTGAAATTTTGCCCTTTTATTTTATACGGAAGTTTTAATACCCAAGCAATACTAAAGAAAATTTGGTTTTCAAGTTTTACTAAGTAATATTTTATATGTTCTTAAATGCCGTATATGTCATTTGTTGAAAAATTAACTTGTTTTGGCATACATGAATAAAACATGTTGAAATTCCTCTATTCAACAATTTGTTTAAAACTTTTAAAACATATTCATTAGGTTGCAAACTATGTATGATTATTAAACTATTTTTACCGTCCTCAATTTTAAAATCATGCACATAGCAATAGCAGGCAATATAGGCTCTGGAAAAACTACATTAACAACCATGTTAGCAAAACATTATGGTTGGAAAGCTCACTTTGAGGATGCCGACGACAATCCCTATTTGAATGACTTTTACGAAGAAATGCAGCGTTGGAGTTTTAACTTACAAATATATTTCTTGAATAGCCGCTTTAGCCAGGTGCTTGACATACGCAAAAGTGGTAACACAGTTATACAAGACCGTACAATTTTTGAGGACGCTTACATTTTTGCACCCAATTTACATGCAATGGGTTTGATGACTACGCGCGACTTTGAAAATTATTTTTCATTGTTTAAACTGATGGATAACTTTATACAACCGCCTGATTTATTAATTTACTTGCGTGCTTCGGTTTCTACATTGGTGGGGCAAATAGCTAAACGTGGGCGTGATTATGAAAACAGTATTCGTATCGATTATTTAAAACGCTTAAACGAACGCTATGAAGCGTGGATAAGCACTTACGACCAAGGCAAGCTTTTAATTGTTGATGTTGACACAAATAAATTTGGCGACAATACCGAAGATTTAGGTATCATTATTAATAAAATAAATGCCGAAATAAATGGTTTGTTTTAGAAAATTTATAACACACTTTTTTTATTCAAACAAACAACTTAGCAACTTTATTAAAGTTGCTTTTTTGCTTTATTCAATAAGTGTTTCGGCGAGTATTCCGTTTATAAAACCTGCAATACAAAAAGCAGATGAGGCCTTGGAAATTTACGATTATTTTAAAGCAAAAAAACTTTATTACAGTTGCATTAAGAAAAATGAAGTAGTTGCAAACTATGGACTGGCTGTTATTTATAGCCGCACCGATAATCCTTTTACCAATATTGATTCGGCATTTGTGCATATACAAAGTGCATCGAATGCAATAGAAAAAATAAAAGTCAAAAATAAAAAAGAGGATGCTTTAAGAATTAATTATGCACAATTAACCAAAATATTATTCAGCAAAATTGACTCGAACCTTTTTGCAATTGCCAAAGCAAAAAACACAATCGAGGCCTACAAACATTATCAAAATTATTATAAAATTGACATACAATTCGGTAAAAGTTTACTATATAATGTTTCCGAATCTGCGCAATTAATTGGAGACATATTATTCGCCGAAGCAAAAGAGAAAAAAAACGCTACTGCACTAAAAGAACTTGCAGAAAATGATTACAAAAACAAGCACAATGCAGCATCAATTAATTATTGGTTGCGAAACGAAATTGCATTGAGTTTACCCAAATTAACATTAGAGTTAGAATTTACCGAAACAGCCGCTCAAAGGAATGTTCAAACCTATTTAGAATTTCAAAAAAAACATGTTAACAGCGAATACGATGCCGCAATTGACGATTCTGTTTTTGTATTATCTACCAAGCACAAAACCGAAATTGAATATTATAATTTCATTAAACAAAATCCGAAAAACAGGAATGTATCAAAGACGTGGCAACTAATTTATAACAGTGCATCGAATGACAATTCGCAAAATTTTTTCAAACACTTTTTAGAGAAATATCCTGAGTACCCTTATCGCGAAAATGTAGCAAAGGAGTACAAACTTTCACAATCAGTTTTCTATAAAATTAAACGTAGTAAACTTTACGGATTTTGTGATGATGCAGGTAATGAATTAATAAAACCACAATATGATTTTGTGGATGATTTTAGTGAAGGATATTGTGCGGCCTCTATTGCCGGAAAACTTGGCTACTTAAACCGTGCAGGACAAATTGTAATTGCTTTTGTATATGACGAAGCCGAAAAATTTAATAGTGGTGTTGCAGTTGTAAAAAAAGAAAATAACTACCATGTTATTAATAAAAAAAATGAAATATTATTTACATCAACAAACGAAATTGGTGATTTTGCGGATAGTGTTGCAGTAATAAAAGTGAATGAAAAATATGGTTATATAAACACTTTGGGCAAAGTTGTAATTGAACCTGTTTACGACAATGCTTATGATTTTAAATTTGGGTATGCCATAGTTGAAAAAGACGGAAAATCATTGGTAATAAACAAGCAAACCGCTATTACCAAAGGTGATGATTGGATTGACAGATTTACAAGTACAATTTTCAAAATACAATATGACGACGAAAAAATAATGTTGTCAAACCTTCGTGATGTTATAATCGTTAACAACCTTGAGTATTTAGATGTGCTAAATAACGAGTTAGCTTTTTTTTATAAAAACGATAAAATGGGATACATAGACTCGTTGGGAACTATAGCAATAGAGCCTATTTTTGATGTAGTGGACGAAAATAAAATAGCCAATAGATTTACTGATAATTATGCAATTGTTACACTCAAAGGCAAAAATATTTTAATAAACAAAGCTGGCAAAAATGTATTGACACAAAATTACCAATCAATACGAAAGCCAAGCGATGGATTAATAGCAGTGAAAAAGAAAAATAAATGGGGATATATTGATTTGAACAATGATGTAAAAATAAAACTTCAATACCAAGAGGCAACTGATTTTATTGATGGTTTGGCAATAGTTAAATTGAAAAATAAAAACCTTTTGATTGATAAAAAAGGCAACGTAAAACTCAAACTAAAAAAACAGAACTTAAACTTTTTGGGTGGAGGATTAATTGTGCAAGAAAAAAATGAAAAGCGAAGTTTGCTTGACACCAATTTGGGAATATTAATTGAAGAGTTAGATGAAATAAAGCAAATAAATTCTGATTTATACTCAATAACCAAACAATCAAAAATGGCGTATTACAAGCCAAGCACAAACAATTATATTTGGAAAGAAGAAGGTTTTTAGAATTGAAATATTTTGTGTAAAGAAATTGTGGAATTACCTAAGGAAAGATTTCAAAATACCATCACAGTATATTTTACTTTATCAATAAATAGCATACAAAAATATTGGGTTTCGGGTGAGTGTGTTATTTCGGGCTTCCACTGCAATAACAGTTGTGTTAGAAGTACTTCGCTAAAATGAAAAATTTCAATCCATGACTCGAATAATGTGCTTAAAATTAATTAAATAAAGCATTGCATATTTGGGTAACTTATTTTAGATTTTTTGCCTCGTAATCTAACCCGATAATCTTCATTAGATTATTGGCAAGTGTTTATGTTATGAACCAATGCTATTTCATAGTGTGGCTAAAGCCCGCAAACATAGAGGTGTTACACATGCTTTAATATTCATCAATCAAAAACCTCTGCCAATACTTTAAGGGTTTTTAGGTTGCCAAAATTTGAAATATGCAATTGGTAGTATTGCACAATTTTCAGCAACATCATATTTCTTTCTGTTCGTCCAATGTTTATTTGGTAATTTCCACTTGTGTAGTTTGCGAAAATTTCGGATTCAAATGTGCTTAAAAAACACGAATGTGCCGGTATTGAACTTGTATAAACACCTTCAATCATATCGAAAAACAAGTTTGAGTTACTATGATTATCACTTGGGTAAAAGCCTAAGTAATAACTCAATTCAACTAAAAATTGCGAGGCGAAAAAGTATAACTCTTCTTGCACTGATAGTGCTTTTAATTTATTGATAGTGAAGGTAAAAATTGCCTCATTGCTTTCTTCTTCCTTTATGCTTTTGTACAAAACTTCATTCATAAAATATACAATTGACGACTTGTAAATATTAGCAAACAATGGTTCGAAATGTTGGTGAATAGTAGCCTCAGTAATAGTTTGAAGTGCCTTGCTTTCAAAGTTATTAAAAGAGATTTCTAACACACTTAACGGCTGTAATAATGAAGCAGGTATTTTTGCTTTTGCCGATTTTGTGCCTTTAATTAAAAAGGAGACCATTCCAAACTTTTGGGTATATATTTTGGCAATTGTGTCTTTGTCGGCAAATGCCAAAGTATGTATTACAATTCCAATTGTTTTATGCATATTTTATTAGCGTACTATCACTACTTTTGTGCTGCATCCAGCAGTGCCATCGTCATTTGAAGTAAGCACAAAATAAACACCCGCTTCTGCCTTATCGCCATTCATATTTTTGCCATCCCATATTGCTTGTCCGCCAAGTGTTTTGGTGCTAAATACCAAATTACCGATAGCATCAGTAACTTTTACATTGCTTGTTTGTAGCAATCCTTTTATTGCAATAGTGCCTGTGTAATTTGGTTTTACAGGGTTTGGATATACGAGTACATCATTACACTTGTCGCTATAACCTTGTGTGGCAGTGCTTTTGTATGACATAACACCATTGTCAGTAGCAATAAATAACTCGCCAGTAACATGGTTTAATGCCAATGATAATATAGAGTTTGAAAGCAAGGGGCTGTTATCAACTGTAAAATGTTGCAGTTGTTTTGTACCATCGGCACTAATAAAAAATAAGCCGCTATTTTCTGTTCCAATCCACTTTCTATTGGCATCATCCACAACAATGGCTTTTACTTTATCCGACTCTAATAAATAACCAATATAACCATCTAAGTCTATTTTTATTTGTTGTGCATCAGCACGGTTTTCGCCAAAAATTTCGTCGGGTGCGTACAATACCGAAATGCCTTTGTCGCTTCCTATCCAAATTTCTCCATTCAAATCTTCAACCACAGCACGTATTTCGGAACCTGGTATTGCACCTTTGCCAGCTTCAAAACCAACAATAGCTTCCTTGTCGTCATTTACATCGTCAAATGTGTTGTTCGCATCATAAACCAATAGTCCGTTTCTCTCGGAGAGTATCCACACTTTATTGGTTTTTGAAACAATTAAATTTTGGATTTGTGGCCCAGCTGTTGCCCTTGTTTGAAAAGATTGCCAAGTAGAATCGGCAGCAATAAATACATCTAAATAATCGGACACATGGGAGTTTGCTACCCACAAATTTCCAAAACTATCGTAATCCATGCCGCCTACACGCACAAAGCCGCCCGAATTAAGTTCTTCCTTTAGTGTGCTATTATTTTTTGAATAAACTTTTGTAACGCTGTCATTTTCTACCTGTGCCACACCGCGCCCAAATGAACCTACAAAACCTTTGGTATTATTTGTTTTATTTGGAGCCACAAACATTGCATCCCAATAATTATCGGGGCCTGCAGCATTACTAAATTTTGTGGCGGGTATAAATCCCCACTCATTATTTTTAAATATAGAGAGGTTACAAAAGGTATATGTGTTGTTACCAGCTGGTGCACCACCCGGCGAAACCCACAAATTATTACCGCTAAATTTTAGTTGTGCGCTGTTATTATTGAATGGTCCACGTGGGCGAAAACCTTCGGCAATATCACTGTTTGCAGTTACTTTAATCAAACTATTTCCTTTATCAGCAATCCAATAATTATTTTGGTTGTCTTTTACACAATATTGAGGTTGTGCATTGCCATATTGGTTTATTACCTTCACAATATTTCGATTGCTATTATAGGTTACAATACCACCTTCAAAACATGCTACAAGCTCATTTGCTGTTGCATTTAAAGTATAAAGCGGAAACGGATAATCAGGTTTGTAGCTTAACCACACATCATTATTTTTATCATAAATACCAAAATGATTAACGCCACTTGCATTATAATTTGCAACCAAGCTATCACTAAAAACCACCAAAGAAGTTACATTTTTGCCTACATAATTTCCTGCAATTTTTGACCATGCATCATAACTAGCTAAAAAATTATTGTTCTTGTTGGCCTTGTAAATTCCAATGTCGGTGGCGGCATATATAAACTCATTGTCAAAAGCAATTTCATTTACATTTTGTATTAATGAGTCAATTGTGTAAGTGTCTTTTATTTCTTTTTTTACAACATCAAAAACAATAATGCCCAAGCCTGTGCTTAGGTAGCAAATACCATTGTTAAATGTTACATTGTTAATAGTTTTATTACCTGTGGTTTGCTTTTTTAAAATTACCGGAATATTTATTATTTTTTCGTTTTGCACTATATCAACATTCGCATTTTTATAGCCAATTACCAATGTGCTTGATGCGTTATCATAATCAATAGCAACAGCACTAACATCGCTATAACCAGCCGTTTTAGATTGCCTTACTAACTCTTTGGTATCAGTATCATAGTAAAATAAATTACCATCGGCAATACAAAAAATTCTGTTTTTTGCCACTACCACATCAGTGCCTTTGTTATATGCCAAATGGTCTCTCCATTGCCCAATTGCAATGTTGTTTTGAGCAATTACCTGTACTGATATTAGTAATGCTATTGCAATAAAATTTCTTGATTTCACACACATAATTTATTCTGCTAAAGTAGAAGTAAACGTAATAAACCAAAATTTATTACAAATTAATTTTAATTGAGAATTAGTGATTGATAATTGCTGATTAAACCCGTACCCCAATTACCAAAATGTCATCTACCTGTTTATGCTCGCCAATCCAAAGATTATGCTGGTAGTCAATTAAATATTTTTGCTCATTCATGGTATGTTCGGGAAAACTTTTTAGCAATTCTTTAAAATTTTTATACATAAATTTTCTATTCAATTCACCACCACATTGGTCAGCGTACCCATCAGTAAATAAATATACACAATCGTTTTTTTGAAGCTGAACTTTATGTGTGGTAAATACTTTCTTATCTACATTTTCATGGTCGCCACCAATACCCATTTTATCTGCTTTAATTTCAGTTAATTCATTATCTCTCAAAATATATATTGAATTATTTGCACCAGAGTATTGTAATTGCAGCGTATCTAAATAAAAAACGCAAAGCGACATATCCATACCATCATGTATGCTTGAAAGATTTTTTGCTAGTTTTTTATTTAGGAAATTAAGTACTTCGCCCGGCTCTTTTATTGAGTGTTCGTTTTCTACCTGATTTAAAAGTGTGCTACCAATAATGCTCATTAACGCCCCAGGTACACCATGCCCCGTGCAATCTACAGCCGCCAAAAAGGTGGCGTCAACTTCTTTTCCTAATTCGTCTTTCAACCGAATTTTGGTGCTCCAAAAAAAATCACCACTCACCACGTCTTTTGGTTTGTACAAAACAAAATAATCATTAAAATAACTACTCAATTTATTATCGGAGGGGAGTATCGCATTTTGTATATACTTGGCATAGTTTATACTATCTAAGATATTGGTATTTTGCTCTTCTATTATTGCTTTTTTTAACGATAATTCTGCATTGCTTTTTTCTAATGCCAACCTGAACATTATTTCTTTTTTGGTTAAATCGGTTCGGGTTTGAATTAATAAAATAGAAAACAAAGCTGTTGCCAACACTAACATTCCGCCGTTCACAAAATAAGTATCTACAGAAAGTGGACTAAATAATTGATAGAAAATAATGTTAGCAATCAATGAGATTACAACTACGATAACTGAATGTATTGGACGCCAAAAAACAAACATGCCAGCTCCAATAAACAAAGCCAAATAGGCAAATGTGTGCCGTTGAAACTCGGCTTCATTCATAACACTGTACATGTAGGCATTCTGTATTGAAATTCCCAGAAATGGAAAGTAAGCAAGCCCCTCAGGAAAATTTTTTAATTTATTACGGAATATTAATACAATGCCTGAGGCAGTTGAAACAAGTATTCGTACCAGTAGAAAATCCTTGAAATGTGCAGGAATATTAAAATAATCGGTTATAGCAAATAGCGGATTAAAGGTAAGACCAATAAAACATGCTATTGAATGATACCTAAATGCTTTGCTTTGAAATTCTTCGCGCCATCCTTTTAATGCCTTTTCTTTCTCCACATTTACAAATTAATTGTTGATTGCAATAACGCAAAAAATTACATTCTTATCACTTACAAAGATTAGCAACTCAGCTATATAAATATTTATCGCATTTTCAAAATTGGTATTGATAATTTTTATGAATGAATCTTTAACCGCATGCTTTTAAAGTTGATTTATTAGTGCAAAATATTTTTTTGTTTTTGCACTTTAACATCTCTAATTTTACATAAGCCAATATGAAAACAATAAAATGGCTTAGGCACTGCAAGCCCTCTTGTTGGTAATTTTGTAAAACGTATAAAAAATATGCTAGATATGATTAAAATAAAATGCTCTTTTGAATGCGTATGTTATTGCATTAATTGCACTGTTTGTTAAATATAATAATCAGTTACCTTATCAAGGTAACTGTACCGTTTTTCATTACCCGTTTTCCTTTGGGGTCGGTAACAATTACTTGCCAATTATAAACACCGCTGGGTGCAATACCGCCATCCCAGCAGTTTGACTGCCCTAATTTATTTTGCTTGAAAATTAACTCACCATTGCGGTTAAAAATTTGCATTTCAAACTCTTTAAAATTTTGACCTTTCAATTCAAAATATTGATTGTGGTCATCGTCATTTGGCGTAAAAGCAGTTGGGATATAAAAACTAAAAAATGGATTTACAATTAAGGTGTGTTCCGTTGTATCAACACATCCAAACAATGAAGTTGTAATTAATTGAATTGTGTAAGTGCCCGTATCTGCATAGTTGTGTAAAGTGAAAAACGAAGCATTAGTAGTTGTATCTGATAGGCCGTCGCCATAGTTCCAAGTATAAGTGCAAAAAGGTAAATGTTCGTTTTTAAACGTTATTTCAGGCTGCAATAAATCTACTTCTTGTGGGCTATAGGTAAAGTCGTTTTCTGGTATAGGATATACACTGATGTACGATGTTTTACAAACTTTTTTTCTGCAACCTCTATTGCTTTCTAAGTTAAGACAAACGGTGTAGTTACCTGCATTTTCATAGCAGTGTTGTGGTTGCAAACTATTGGCTGTAAACCCATCACCAAATTCCCAATTGTGATACACTAAAAAATCACCGTAAGTTGCCGAAATGGTACTATTATCAATAAAAGTGGTACAAAATTCAACACAGCCAGCCGTGTCTGTTGCCGTAAATAATGGCACCGGCGAGGGACGCACAATTATTATTACACTGTCTTTATTTGATAAGCAACCGTACGCATCAGTAACAAAAACTTTGTATTTGTTAATACCTCCATTTGGTGGAGTTATTAAAACGGTATCGTTAATTAAAGTAGTGTCATGCAACCAATGATATATATAATCTAGGGTGCCGCCTATAGTTGAGGCAATAACAGTTACAGGTGTATTGGTGCATAAATTTATTGTATCGGGTAAACTAAGTTCCATTAGGTTAGGTTCTTCAATATCAAAATTACCAGAGTCAATACAACCTAATAAATCAATTGTTTTGTATAGGTTTCCGCTTGAAGCCGCAAGTCCGCAAATACTATTTGTTGTGGCAACAGCATTGCCCAGCCAAAAATATTGATAGGGCGTTGTACCGCCGGTAGCTAACATTAATGCACAACCATCGGTACTTCCAAAACAATTAGCTGAATCTGTTGTGAGCACAACATTTAATGGCAGTGGTTGAGTTACAATTGCAGTTAACGATGTAATACAATTATGTGCATCTTTTATATAAACCGTATAATTATTTGCTGCTAAACCACAAAGACTGCTATTAGATGCAAATGGGCCGTTGCTACTTGTAGAAAATGAATATGAGGGTGTGCCAGTTCCAGCAATTGCATGGGTAAATATGCAACCATTATTATCGCCATTGCACAAAGCATTGTGCACGGAATCAACAATAAAAGCCAAGGCTAACAAAGGTTCGTGTATTGTTGCAGTATCCGAAACTGTACAACCATTAAAATCTTTAACGGTTATTTGATGGAAACCTGCCGCAATTCCCTGTAAAGGCAAAGTGGTTTGATAATTGGCAAATGGAGTAACATTGTAAGTGTAAGGACTTGTTCCACCTGCGGCAATCAAATTTATTTCTCCATCAGAACCACTGTGACAAGAAACGCTATCAACACTTAAAATATTAAATGACAAAGCTGCGATAGGCTCTGTAACCAAATACTGTTGTTGCGCAGTACAATTATTTGCATCGGTAATTACTACATTGTATGTATTGGTTAATATGTTTTGGAAACAATTATTAGCTACATTGTTCACTGTATTTGTATATCCAGCTGGGTTTGTAGCTGTAAAATCGTAAGGCGAAACACCACCACTACCGCTTACACAAAGTTTACCAGTTGCCGTTCCAAAACAATCAACTGCAATATTGCTGTCTAAATTTACTACTTGAACAGTTGGTTGTGTAATAGTAACATTTACAGTTTTTGTACAACCATTAGCATCTGTAATTATTACATTACTTACTCCCATAAGTAAGGTGCTAAAAGTAGCTGAGTTGCTGGTAATTGTAGGTATAATAGCAGCATTTACACCAGTTGTAATATCAAAAGAATATGTCGTAGTGCCTCCACTTCCTGTAATTACAACATTGGCATTGTTACCACCAAAACACAATACATTTGTTTGAGATGTGATTACTCCATTTAGCGCCGCTGTTGGTTGCGTAATTGTAATATTTGCAGCACTTACACAACCATTATTATCCTCAACATTGCAAGAATATGTACCAGCAATTAAACCATTAAAAACGCCAGTCGTATTTGTTGTTGTTCCGCAATGATAAGTGTATGCTGTAGTACCGCCATTTCCTACTAATGTAATTGAACCTGTTGCATTGCTAAAGCAATCCACATCTTGCTGCGAAGTACCAATTGTTAATGCTGTTGCAGGTTGCGTTAATGACACATTTATGCTTGAGGTACAACCATTAGCATCTTTTATAAAAATTGTATAATTACCTGCGGCCAATCCACTAAAATTACTTGCATTGGCATAAGTGCCTAACACGCCATTTTTAAATTGATAGGGTGCTGTGCCTCCGCTACCCACAACAGATACGCTACCAGAGGAGTTACCAAAACATAAAATATTTGTTTGTGTATTGATGGCTATTGCTAGCGGGACTGTGGGTTGGGTGATGGTAACCATAGCAGTATCAGTACAACCGTTCGCATCGGTAACAGTTATAATATAATTATTTGCAGCAACATTGTTATAGGTTGCAACACTTGTAGCCAAATTTAATGTTGGGCTATAGCTTGGCTGAGAACTATAAATATAATTTTGAGTGCCACCAATTGTATTCACTAAAAAACCACCTGTCGACTGCGGGTTACAAAGTACATTGGTATGTGATGATACAAACGAAATTAATGTATCTGGTTCTGCAATTGAAATAGTATCACAAATAAAACACCCACCTGCTGTAGTAAGGCAAATATTGTACGTGCCTACACATAAATTATTTATTGTAAATGGGGTTGTAAAAGCCGAATCATTTATTAAAGTATCGCCGGTTAAATAATTACTTACAGTGTAATAAAATGGAGGTACAGTATCGTTTAAAGTTGTTATTGTAATTGAACCGTTACAACTATGATAACAAGAATTATCAACTGCATTTAAAGCTATATCTAAACTATCTTGTTCTATGCAAATGGTATCACCAATAAAATAAGGCTTGGGCGAATAAGTACCCGCCACATTATAACCAACATTGCAAGTTTGGTATTTTGCAACATAGCATTTTGGAAATGGGCCTGATAAATGTATCATAGAATCAACGCTTGTTCCAGCAAATGTAATAGTATCAACAGGCACAGTTGCTGTAATTCCATTGTCAATTGGGTATATGAAAACTGTATTGAATATTGTACCACTTGGCGCAAATAACCTTGCCTGTGGATTTGCGGCTGTAACAGTAAAATTAGTATTATTCCAGCCCGTTGCAAATTGGCTTCCGTTAGTGCCACTTCCAGTACCACCTGTATTTTCTATACCGCATACTGAACCAATTGCCGGTGAAGCTGAACCATTTTTTTTGGTAATATGAACTTCAATATTATTACTACCTTCATACAAAATAATTTGAAACGTAGTTTTGAATGCTGCATTAGCTAAGTTGCCATAAAAGCCAACGTTAACAAATGCAACAACAAATTTTCTGCATGGATATACACCAATTGTTTTATATTTTATATCAGTTGCAGAGTTTAATTGTAAATCAGTATATACACCATAAACCGAGTTATTTGGCGCTCCATTATTAGGAATTGGAACTGGGTTATAAGGTGTAGAAGGTGTTCCAGCTGCTGCAACATCAAAGGTTATAAAACCATTTGTGCTTATTACACATTTTGTATAGGTGTTACCAAAGAAACAAAACGGAAATCCAATATTCGTAGCTATGTTTGCAAACCTATCGTCAAGTGAACTGAACGTTAAATTTTGAAGAAAACCAACTGTTGGTTCTGGTGCATGTGGTATTGTACTTTTCGCATAAGAAGTTGTTCTTTTAAAAATAGAATTCAAATGAACAGGTACATGAATTTCACTTGTTGGACAAGAGACTGAATCTAAACCAACCACCACAGGACAATTGCTTGTGCTTTGTGCAAAAACAATAATAGCAGATACAAAAAATGAAATAAATAAGTAAAGTTTTTTCAATTGCAATTTATTAATTTACTGTTCAATAAACATAATATAATACGCTAAGAAAGTAATTTAAAGTTAGTATTTCATATTTATTTAGATGAAAGTAAATATTTCAATATCAATAGCTTAAAAACACCTGATATAGTTTATAACCATTTTCTTCCTCTAAAGTAAATAAGTAAAATTATAACTGTTGTCAACATTGCTAACCACACAAAGGCATAGCCATAACGCGAATGTAGTTCGGGCATATAATCAAAGTTCATTCCGTAAACACCAACAATAAAAGTAAGTGGTATAAAAAACGTAGAAATAACGGTTAAAACTTTCATTACTTCATTCATTTTAAAGCTGCTGCTACTCATATATGATTCAATCATTTCAGCAATAATTTCGCGGTAATTTTCAATGCTTTCGGTTATCCGTATTTGATGGTCAAGCAAATCGCGCATATATAGTTGCGTGGTTGGTTTAAAAAATTTATCGTCTTGGCGACTCATGCTCAAAATAAGTTCCCGCATGGGCGTTATAGATTTACGCATAAAAAGCAATTCACGGCGCGAATGGTGCAATTGTTTTAGCAGTTCGGGCGTTGCGTGTTGTAGTAACTTTGTATCGTAGTCGTCTAATTTTTTTTCGAAGCCGTCAAGCATCACAAAGTACGAATCTACGACTGCATCAATTAAGGCATACGCCAAATAATCGGCACCACATTTTCGCACACGCCCTTGTGCTTGTTTAAGTCTCAGTCTTATAGCATTAAATGGGTCACCACCTTGTAATTCCTGAAAAGTAATAATGTAATTGTCGGTTAAAATAATACACAATTGCTCGGTTTTAATTTCAGTATTTTCAAAATAAAGAAGTTTCATAATAGCCACATTGTAGTTATTAAAATCTTCAAACTTTGGACGTTGGTCAACATTTGCAATATCCTCTAACGTAAGTGCGTGAATATTAAATTTTTTACCAATGTCTTCAATTAGTTTTGTGTTATGAATGCCATTAATATTATACCAAGTAATAATGTTTGGGTCGGTATTTACTAAAATATCCTTGGCATTTGTAGTGTGCCTTTGCTCAAAACTATTTTCATTAAAATTAATAATTTCAATATCAACAATTTCACAACTTTCAGCATTGGTTATTACACTGCCTGGCGGCATATAATATTGGTTATTTGCTTTAGTCGAATCGGATTTTTTTATATTCATAAATTTTGAATGTTAATTGAAAAGCAACTACGAAAGTATTTATTAGTTTAAAACGAGCAATGTTTTTTTAATAGCTTGCTTTAGCTTTTTATGAACGCTTACCTTATCCGCATAGGCATCCCAATTGCTTACAATATCGGCAATTTGTTGAATAATATTATCAGCTTTTTTCACATTCATATTTTTTGCAACCACCAACAAATCATTTTTGGTAAAACTAGCGCGCTTACCATTTACGCTTAATGCGTGTTGGCTCACCCATTCGCTACCCGGCCTGTAGGCATGGCAAACATCATAAGCTGGGGCTAATTTCCACTTACCAAATTTATCCATCATAAATGCAAAATTTTTTGTATGGTCATCGCAATTGCGTGCCATTACATTAAACACCATACGCCTGTACATTTGTTCGGCTTGCGGATAAGGCAAACCAAGTATTCGCATGGTTTCAAATAGTTGTTCATAGCTGTATAAATCAACATCATTAAAATCATAATGTTGCATGGCGCAAAAAGTTTGAACATGCATTTTTTCATTGTTCGCGGTACGGTCAAAGCGGCGAGTCATAAAATGCGCCCGTCCGTTTTCTTCAAATAATTTACATTCTGTCATTTCAATACCAGCATCAATAGCCATTAAATTATAAGCCATTTCTACACGTCCATATCCGCTTGATGCACCAAACTGTTTATCAGTAACACCATCAAATTTTATTAGCCAATGAGTAAAACCTTTTGGTGCTTTGGCTTGGCCACTTCTAATTTCGTTAGTTTTGGTATTATAAGTAATAACCGCTTTAGCCCTTGCACCACCAGCCGAAGTACCAATTTTGAGAATATTTGACAATGCTTTTTCTTCGTTGGCTGAAATGTTGGTAGTAAAGTTTTTTCGTCCCAACATAATTTTTTCGGCAACCTCAATTAAACTTTCAATTTCGAGTTTAGAAGCCACCTCATTTGTGCGCGGAATAACAGGCTCAAACTCTAAAGCCCCCATTCCACGTTTGCCAATAAAACAGAGTGTTTCAACGGGGTTTAGACTATTTGAAGCACGCCCTTGTTTAGCCAGCCAAGTATTAATAATAGCATTACCATATTTATCGGGTAATACATCGGCAACCAAGCCAGGCAAACCTTTAAAAGTAATGTGGTTTTTAAGTTCAGAAAAAGTGAACACTTTTTTTGAAGCCGCGGCAATAGGCATTTTTAATGGCGACAAATCCAAATTATTTTTAAGAAAAGAAGCATCGTACTCAAAAGAACCTACTTCTGTTTTTGGATTCCAAGCAATAGCACCCACGAGGGTATTCCAGATATTTACATACGCAGTTGTTACCATTACCAATTAGATTTTTTACGAACAATATTAGATTTTTTAGAAGACGCCCTTTTGCGTTTATTCATATCCATTTCGGCAAGCATCATAGGGCTAAGTTCATCTTCAACTTCAAAATATTGAAATACATGTAGTAAATCTAAAGCCCTAAGCAACTGAATAAAAGTAATAATATTCGCACTCATACCTTTTTCAAACTGCACCAAAGTAGAACGGTTAATGCCAGCATCAGTAGCCAATTGACTTTGCGTTTTATTTTGTGCTAAGCGATGATGCTTAATAAACGCTCCTAGCCTTTGTACCAGACCAGAATCACTTAAAAAGTTGAATTTGATGTTGTTTATTTCCGACATTAATGGCGTTTTTAGGGGCTAATGATGGTTATTTCCGTCAAATATACGCTTTTTAATATGGATTCCAAATACTTTAAATACTTATAAAAGTATTTGGTAAAGTTTAATTGGCACTAATTCCTAATAAATTATTTATGGAAAGTGAGAAAAATGTGGAGCCGGAGGGATTCGAACCCTCGTCCAAACAAGCTGCGCAAGAACTTTCTACATGTTTATCATTTATTTAATTTTCGACGAATGGCAGGCATAAATAAAAACCAACCAAAAGCTTATTTGCTTTAATTTCAATGTTGGGCACAACCTCCAACAAATAACCTAGTGTTTACGGCACTTTAGTAGCACGCCACTAGGCAAGGCTTGCAGTAAAGTGTTGCGCGTTAATACCTAGTATTAAGCAGCAAGGGCGTAGTTATACTCGCCAGATAAAGTTTGTGGATGTTTATTTTTAAGCGCAATACAAACAACGCGCTACATGCTTATTAATGTGCTTACCCGCTGTCAAAACCAGTCGGCCCCATTTTATGTGTAAAGAACTGCCACAAATGTAGTGGAATAATTGACTTGTTTAATATTTAAAATGCGAATCAAGTGTTGAGATAATTTATTTAAACGAAGTACGTCTAACACCAGCGTCATTCCTGAGAAGGCAGGAACTTCAGTTGAGACTATTAATTTTAGCTTGTTCTTATTTGTATTGAGGAAGCTTCGCTTATTTGCCTTAGTGGACCAAGATGGCATTTAGGAAACATACGCACCCACAGCCCAATAAAAATATGCCTTAATTAAACCGTTGTTAAGGATATTATATATTTTTTTGACATTAAAATCATTTTGATTTTACGTTAATGCGCAAAGCACAATCAAACAACTACAACAATTTTATTTTAGCCGAATTTTATTATGGTTTTATTCAAAAAATCGATTAGGTTTGCAGGCAAATTTTTTTTATGGCTCAGTTCGAATTAATAATGCCCAAAATGGGTGAAAGTGTTGCGGAAGCAACCATTATAAAATGGACAAAAAACGAAGGTGACACCATTGCTGCTGACGAAACTGTTTTAGAAATTGCTACCGATAAAGTGGACTCAGAAGTACCTGCCACAAAAGGTGGTATTTTGGTAAAACAATTATACAAAGAAGGCGATGTAGTGCAAGTAGGCGCTGCTTTTGCAATTTTAAGTACGGATGCTGCCGATGCCGCTGTTAGCACAACTCCTGCCATCGAAAACGTTGCACAAATCCCTGTGGCAAGCAATGTAAATGTTGCACAAACTGGCACTGTTACTGAGCTACAAACCTCTGATAAATTTTATAGTCCGCTTGTAAAAAATATTGCCAAACAAGAAGGTATTTCATTTACCGAATTAGACACAATAAAAGGTTCGGGCAAAGAAGGACGTGTAACCAAAGAAGATATTTTAGCATATATACCCAACCGAGGCAATGCTCCGCAAGCTGCACCAGTGCAAGCTGCTGCGCCTGTTGCTGTTGCATCTGCCCCAAGCGAAGTACCCGAAAGTAAACCAATACCAGCTACGGTAACACCAACAAAACCAGCCATTTCGCTTAACGCAGGTGATGAAATTATTGAAATGGACAGAATGCGCAAACTCATTGCCGACCACATGGTGATGAGTAAACACACATCGCCGCACGTAACTTCGTTTGTAGAAGCTGATGTAACAAATATGGTGTTGTGGCGCGACAAAGTGAAAAAGGATTTTGAAAAACGCGAAAACGAAAAAATAACTTACACCCCAATTTTTATTGAAGCTGTAGCAAAAGCAATAAAAGATTTTCCGATGATAAATGTGTGTGTTGACGGACAAAATATCATAAAACGAAAAAATATAAATATTGGTATGGCAGCCGCTTTGCCATCGGGCAACCTAATAGTACCCGTTATAAAAAATGCAGATATGCTAAATTTGGTAGGGCTTACAAAAAGCGTAAATGATTTGGCAACACGCGCACGCAATAGCAAATTAAGTGTTGATGAAATTTCGGGCGGTACATTTACACTTACAAATGTGGGTAGCTTTGGCAATGTAATGGGTACACCAATTATAAATCAGCCACAAGTTGCAATTATGGCTGTGGGTGCCATTAAGAAAAAACCAGCAGTTTTAGAAACTGCCCAAGGTGATGTAATAGCAATACGCCACATGATGTACTTGTCATTAAGCTATGACCACCGCGTGGTTGATGGTTCTTTGGGCGGTTCGTTTGTGCGCAGGGTAGCCGATTATCTTGAACAATTTGATATTAATCGAACATTTTAGTAATATAATTTTGGATATTACTAATATTTAATTTTTTTTGTACCAATTACAAGTAAATAAATAATTTATATAAAATGAAAAAAGTACACATTGTATTTTCAACACTACTGTTTAGTGCAGCAATTGCAAATGCACAACGCCAACCCGATTTCTGTAAGAAATTTTCGGAAGCCTCTTATGACATGAGCTATGCCAACTACGAAAAAGCATTGCCAGAATACCGCGAACTAGTGGCGCAAGACCCTAACAATTCTTTGATAAACTACAACTTAGGGTTTTGTATTTTAAATACTGGCGCAAGCAATAAAGGCGAAGCTGTTAAGTTTTTGGAAGTAGCAGAAAAAAATTATGCTAAGCCAGGTGTTGCTTGGGAAGAAGAAGATTGCAACGAGAAAAAAGCACCAACAGCTGCTTTGTATGATTTAGGTATCGCGTACACTTACGCGGGCCAATTTGATAAAGCTTCTGAAAAGTTTACTACTTACAGCACTTTAATGAAATTGAAAGGCGAAGCTAAAGCTGATTTAGACAAGCGTATTGCACAATGTACATTTGCTGCAGCGCAACTTAAAAATCCGAAAAAAGCAACATTTACAAATTTAGGTGCTAACGTAAACTCTAAGTTTAATGATTACGATGCTTTTGTAAACGAAGACGAAACGGTTATTTATTATAACTCACGCCGCGAAGGTTTTGGTAACTACACAGGCTTAGATGGTAAGTTTTTTGAAAGCATATTTATGAGTGCTAAAGAAGGCGAAAACTGGGGTGCAACCGATTTAATTGGCCCTAATGTAAACGAAGAAGAAAATGATGCTATATTAGGTTTCTCGGCCGATGGCACTAAGATGTTGGTTTACAAAGACAAAAAAGAATTGGGTAACATTTTCTTGAGTGAATACAAACAAGAATCTTGGACAAGCCCAGTAGAATTAGGCCCTACAATAAATACCAAATTTAAAGACAGAGGTGCTACTATTTCGCCTGATGGTTCAATGATAATTTTTGTATCTGACAAAAAAGGCGGACTTGGCGGTTTAGATTTATACCGTTCGGTACGTACAAATGGTTCGTGGGGTGCTGCTGAGCCACTTGGTGGAACTGTTAATACTAAGTATGATGAGATGGCTCCAAACTATAGCCGCGATGGTAAAACATTATATTTTGCATCAAATGGATTTGAAACTATTGGTGGTATGGATATTTTTGCTTCTACTTGGAACGGTACTTCATGGAGCACACCAGAGAATTTGGGCGCGCCAGTAAATACAATTGATGATGATTATTTTTATGTAGAATCAATTGACGGAACACGCGCTTATGTATCGCAAAATCGAAAAGATGGTTTGGGTGATAACGATATTTACTTAATTAACTTTACTGATAAAAAACCTAACAATATTACAGTTTACAAGGGTAATTTTAAATTAACCGATGCTGTAAAAGAAATTCCTTCAAGCAACAAAATTACAGTTACAAACTTAACTGATAATTCAGCTAAAAACTACAAAGTTGGTGCTGATGGTAAATTCTCATTTATGTTGAAACCAGGAGCAAAATATTCTGTTAAAGTTGAGCAAGGCGCTGATGTGTTATTTGAAGATGCATCTGTAGATATTGCCGCAAGCGCACCTTACCAAGTATTAGACCACAAAGATTTATTGTTACCATCAGATAAATTAGCTGCTATTGCTGCACAAGCGGCAATTGATAATAAAAATGCTGCTGAAATTGCTGAAAAGGAAAAAATAAATAATGCTACTGCAAAAGCTAATAACTTGGGTTTCAAAATGAATTTCCAATACAACAAAAAAGACATTACTGGTAGTAACGATTTTACTGATTTTGTAAAAGGGTTTATACCTGCCGTTAAAGCTGGTAAAGTAAATGTACACATCGAAGCTTCTGCTTCAAAAGTACCTACATCTAAATATCCTAATAACGAAGCATTGTCAATGGTGCGTGCTGAGGCTGCAAAAGCCAAAATTATGGAGTTGGTTACAAAGAATAAATTGAACCCTGCTAACGTAATTTTTGATAAGCCAGCAGCTATTGTTGGCGGCCCCGACTATAACAAAGATTGGAACGAAAATCGTAAGACTTATGAAAAATCTCAATACATTATTATTGATGTAACGAAGATGAAATAATAAGTTTCAAATAGAATTGAAAAAGCTGTACTAAGAAATTAGTGCAGCTTTTTTTTATTCCTAAATATTACTCTTCCAAATTTAATATATGAAAAAAACGATGAATAATAGGTGCAATAATTACCCCAATTGTTGTGATAAATGCTACACCACTAAATAGAGCATACACAGATGCAAATACTTTTGCTGTATTAGTTAGTTGAATATTTGCATCTATTATTGGCCCCATGCCGCTTAATATCATAGATGCATTTAAAAGGCTATCGTACCATGAAAATTGTGGGACTGTAAATTTGTAACCAAAAATACCAACAAGTAAACAGCTACTTAAAAATAAGCTTGCGATATTAACATTGCGCCACAATCGCTTATAAAAAACTTTGGATGACGCCAAAGCTTGTTTTTTATTTTCATACATGCATTTCTATTTTTTTATTCATAGCTGACACTCGAAAAATCTAAAATTAGATTGCTCAAAAGTATTTAAAAAATAATTGGCTTTTTTGTAACCTTTCGTTGTACATTGAGTATAAGCTATCCGTACGTTCTAAAAATTTACTAAGTATGGACTCAGAAAAACTACATTTTAATTCTAGTTTCGACAACATTAACCTTGTTGAAAAGTTTATTGTTGGCATTTGCGAAAAGCATAAAATTGAAGAAGACAATTTCGGGAATATACTTATTGCAGTTACCGAAGCCGTAAACAATGCAATACAACATGGCAATAACTTAGACCCAAAAAAGAATATTGATGTTGCTTACGAAAGCAATAATAAAAATTTATCATTTACTATAGCCGATGAGGGTAAAGGTTTTGATTACACAAGCGTACCCGACCCTACTGAACCCGACAATATTGAAAAACCAAATGGCAGAGGCGTATTTTTAATGCGTCATTTAGCCGATGCCGTTGATTTTTATGACAATGGCAGAATGGTGAAACTTAACTTTAATTTAGCTTCTTAACATTTTACTTTATTGGCTTCATCTATATATTTTTTTAATCAAGAAATTGATTTCAAACTTCCTCAAAAAACAAAAATTAAGAATTGGATTGCTGCCACTGCAAACCAATACAAGTTTAATGTGTTGCACATAAATTTTATTTTTTGTGACGATGCTTTTTTGCTTAAATTAAATTTAGTGCATTTAAAGCATGATACCTATACCGATATTATAACATTTGACAATAGAATAACTACGAAAAAAAATTTTGATTTAGAAGCCGAAATTTACGTTAGTGTTGAACGTGTAAAAGAGAATGCAAAAAAGTTTAATACTCCATTTGATAAAGAATTAAAAAGAGTTTTGATTCATGGCGTTTTGCACCTTATTGGCTTTAAGGACAAAGCTAAAAAAGACAAGATAAATATGACAATTGCAGAAGATAACGCATTGCAATTATTCGATAGTATGAATGCTTAAATATTCACATTTATTTGAAATAGTTTTACTGCTAATGCCAAAATAATTACGCCAAACACTTTGCGTAAAACCTCTATACCGCCCGTGCCAATTAACTTTTCGATACGATGTGTATTTTTTAAAACCAAATAAACTACAATAACATTAAGCACTATAGCAACCAAAATGTTTTCGGTGTGGTATTGCGATTTTAAAGTTAATAAAGTAGTAATCGTGCCAGCACCCGCAATCATTGGGAAAGCGATAAGCACAATGGATACAGTGGCAGGAACGGTGTCTTTGTAAAGTCTTATTCCCAAAATCATTTCTAGTGCTAAAAAAAACAAAACCAATGCACCAGCAATTGCAAAAGAATGTATATCAATACCAATAATGCTCAATAATTTTTCGCCTACAAATAAAAATGTTACCATAATTACCAATGAGGCTATCGATGCTTTTTTAGCATCTAACTCTCCAACCCTAACCCGTAAATCAATAAGCACTGGTACTGAACCCACCACATCTATAATTGCAAAAAGCATCATACTTATTGTTAGTATTTCGGCACTATCAAATTTCAGGTTCATGTTTTAGAAAAATTAAGTTTCAAAGTAAGGAATAATTTATAACATGCATGTTACAGAAACATTAAGGGTGTGTGGCAAATTGCACAATTTATTCTACTTTATGTTGACGTGAATCAAATATTTGTCAACTTCTGAAACCAAAACAATAAATCTTTTCAAAAAACTAAAATGTAAGAATATAAGTACCTGTGGGCAAGCGATAGCATTGATTAATGAGAATTTGAAACCAAAGCGCATTAGTATATTAAACCGCATCAGCAATCATTTTATCATACACTAGTTGCCAGCCCGCCCATTGCTGTCTATCCGAAAGGGTTTCGTTGTGCCAAAGGCTTGTAAAAATACCATTCACTGCTTTTATTTCATCAATTAATTTCTTAATCTTTTGCGAAGCCTCTTCGGGTGTAAGTTTCATGTAATACAACAAGGTTGCATCCATTACTTGAAAGGGGTGTATGCGCAATTTTGTTTCAATTTCTAAATCAATATTGTAAAATAAGAATGGAATAGTTGTGCCCGCCCTAAATCCAATTTCTGAAGCGTAGCCCATTGTATAATCGTCTGTAATGTCCAATTCTAAAAGGGTTTGGTAGGTTTTCGGAAATGATAATTTCAAAAAATGTTGTCTGCTTTTTGTGATGTCGCGCTTAATTACTTTACCCAAATTTTTAATTTCGTTTTCCAATTTATCTTCATCATAATTAGAGTTGTATGACGGATGGATACCTACTTCGCCTTCATCGGCAATTGATTTTATGAGTTTTCTAAATTGCTTATTTTCTACCGAAATATTTTTATCATTCACACCATATTCGGCAAACAAAAAAAAGTAAATTGTTTTTAAATTGTACTTTTCTTGCATGTGAAACATATAATCGTAGGTATCATACATGTCTTTTTTTGCATGGAATAAAACCTTTACTCTTTCTATAAAATTAGTTGTGTTAAGTTGCCACAAATCGCGTGCAAAAGCGCCAATAGTTCTAAAGATGCCTTTGTGTTTATATGCCCACGCATTGTCAATATCTATGGTATTTAAGTAAGCATATTTTCTTTGATGTAGATGCAATTCGGGGTAACTTTCAAGTATAATCTTTTTCAAAATTTTCGCCCAAATATCAACTACTGGCTGTTGCAAAAAACCTTGTTTATAGGCAATACTTTCATGTGCTTCAAAGCGTTCATGGCTGTCTAAAATAGTAGGCAAATACTCTTCGTAGCGGCTTACCAAATAAAAGCTTGCCGCAAATAAATCAAACGGAAGTGAAGCCGTTTTGTTATTCATAAAAAAGGCTTTTGTACTTTGCCAATCTGCCGATTTCATTTCATAATCTTTTAAACCGGTTTCGAATAAAATAGTGTGCGGTACAATCCAAATTGTACAATTTTTTTTGAGGCTACTGTAATTTATTTTAGGCAATACTGACTTTTCGAATTCGTTAAAATCGGTACTAAAAACTACGTTGTTAAAACCAATAATATCAATTAAAATATACTTAAAAATATAGCGCAAGCGTGCACTTGTTTTTTGGGTATAAATAAGGATAGTGTTAGTTGTTTGCATGCGCTATTTTATAAATATTCTACAATTGCTTTGCAAATTTTTTCTGCACTTTTTCCGTCACCAAATAGCAAAGGAAATTCAACATTTTTTTTTGCTAAAAAATAATTGGCGGCACTTATTATTTTGTCGTAGTTGGCACCAACAATTTGTGCTGCGCCTTGGTTTACAATTTCTACCCATTCGGTTTCGGTACGTAATATAACAGCGGCTTTGTTTAAAAAATAAGCTTCTTTTTGTACGCCACCACTATCTGTAATAATTAATTTTGCTTTTTTCTCAAACAAAAGCATTTGCAAAAATGATAGTGGTTTTATGATTATTATTTTATTGCTTGCAGTAATGCTATTAAACAAATTGGCATCTAAATTTTGCTGCAACAATGCCGCTGTGCGCGGATGAATTGGCAATACTATTTGGGTTTTGTGCGTATCAGTAATTTGCAATAATGCTTTAAAAATTGAAGTCAAATGTTCTTTGCTATCCGTGTTACTTGGCCGGTGTATTGTGGCTAAAATGTAATTGTTTTCATCTACATTATTCTCTGCAAATAAGTTAGTATGTTTTTCTGCAATTTCCGAAAAATAGGATGTGTTGTCATACATAATATCGCCGCAATAAATGACAAAAGGATTATCAATAGTTGCTTTTTTATTGGTGTTATAATTGTCTGCAAATCCTTCGTTAATTAGGTTGGTAACGCCAGTTTGAGTAGGGCAAAAAAGCATAGTAGAAGTATGGTCAGTAACTATTCTATTTATTTCTTCGGGCATGGCTTTGTTAAACGAACGTAAGCCAGCTTCAACATGCAAAACGGGTATGTGTATTTTGCTGGCTGCAATAGCACCTGCCAGTGTAGAATTGGTATCGCCATACACTAAAAGTGCATGTGGCTTTTCTTTCAATAAAACATCTTCAATGCCTGCAAGCATTGTTGCTGTTTGGTTTGCGTGGCTTAGGCTACCTACATTCAAATTATAATTTGGTTGTGGAATTTGCATTTCAGTAAAAAAAACATCACTCATTTCGACATCATAATGTTGCCCGGTATGCACAATAATTTCTGTAATTTTATTGCTAAAAGATGTACGAATGGCACGACTTATTGCAGCCGACTTTATTATTTGTGGCCTTGCGCCGATGATGGTAACTATTTTTATCATTCAATAAATTTATCAATAATAAGTGGTTTCATTTTCAATAATAATATTTTTCTGACAATAATCTTCAACTACTTTTTAATTATTACTGTTTCGGTGGCAAATGCACTATAATCAGCAAGTAGCTTACGAACCTTTTCATTCCATATTTGCTGTTTCATTTTATTTTTAGAGTGATTAGTTTCGGTGTCGTATTGCACTTGAAACTTGTTACAATCATTAAATGTTAGCTGGTGCAATTCGTTTACTTTTGCCTCTATATTTTGTGCTTTTTTATTAATCATTGAAAGCTTTTTCCGTAAAATTCGGGCATAAATTTCGGCAATGTCAAAATGAATTTGTTCGTGGTTTAATATGTAAGCATCACCAACGGTTGTCCACGAATTTTGCTTATCGAAAATACAAGTTACTACGAAGGTTGTTTTTTTTTCGCTTTCCTCGGTTGCTACTTTAATTCTTGTATGTGTAATTGCAACCGACTCATCAGTTTTTTGTGTTTTTGCATTGCCTTTAAAATCATTCCAAGTTAATTTATAGTTGGCTGCCCAATTAATGTTTATTGAGTCGGATTGGGCATAAATTTGGCAAGTAAATAATGTAAAAAATAATGCACTTATTTTCATAGTAAATTGAAATATTAAATTACAACTCCATCAACTCTCCTAACTCTAACCAACGCAATGATTTTTCATCAATTAAATTAGAAATTTCGTTTATGCTATTGCTCCACTCTTGCAACTGGGTGTGGCTTGCAGTGGTTTGTAATAAATTGGTGAGGTTGCTTTTTTCGGTTTCTAACAAAGCTATTTCTTTTTCTAAAGTTTCGTATTCTAACTTTTCTTTGTAGCTAATTTTATTCTTCTTTTTATCAGCATTTTTTGGCTCTTCAACTACTTCTTTTATGGTAATTTTTTCATCTTCTTTTATGTCTTTGCTAATGCGGTATTGTGTGTAATTTCCGTTGTAATCTTTTACTACGCCATTGCCTTCAAAAATAAAAAGATGGTCAACCAACCTGTCCATAAAATACCTATCATGGCTTACAATTAGCACGCAGCCTTGGAAGTTTATTAAAAAATCTTCGAGTATATTTAGTGTTATTAAATCAAGGTCGTTGGTAGGCTCATCTAAAATTAAAAAGTTAGGATTTTTAATTAAAATAGTCAGTAAATATAACCTTCGTTTTTCGCCACCACTTAACTTGCCTACATAGTTGTATTGCATATCAGTCGGAAACTGAAATAGGTTCAAAAACTGCGATGCTGTTAGCTTTGAGCCATCGGCCAATGGTATAACTTCGGCAATATCTTTTACTACTTCAATAATACGTTTATCGTCTTTATTTAAAATACCAGATTGTGAATAGTACCCAAAAATAATTGTGTCGCCATGGTTTATTTTACCTGAATCGGGTTGTTCTAAACCCATAATCATATTTAAAAAAGTACTTTTACCAATACCGTTTTTGCCAACAATACCAATGCGTTCGTTGCTATTAAAAGTGTAATCGAAACCATCTAAAATTTTTAAATCGTCAAATGCTTTACATACTTTTTTCATTTCTAGCACCTTACCACCTATCCTATTCATTTTTACATTCAGGGTAAGCTCGGTAGTATTAAAGCGTTGTGTAGCCACTTTTTTAATGTCTTCAAATGCTTGTATTCTGCTTTTCGATTTTGTGCCACGTGCTTTTGGCATTCGCCTAATCCACTCAAGTTCTTTGCGCATGGTATTTTTGGCTTTGTCTATTTCGCTTGCCAAAGCCATTTCGCGTTCTGCTTTTTTCTCAATAAAATATTCGTAATCGCCTTTGTAATGAAACAAAGTATTCCTGTCCATTTCAATAACTTCATCACACACATTGTCTAAAAAATACCTGTCGTGCGTAACCATTAAAAGCGATAAATTACTGCGGCTCAAATAATTTTCTAACCATTCTATCATCTCAATATCAAGGTGATTTGTAGGTTCATCCATCAGTATTAAATCGGGTTCTTCAATCAGTAATTTAGCCAGTGCTACACGCTTGCGTTGCCCACCGCTTAGTTCACTTATTTTTTTATCGAGATGGTGTATGTTTAATTTTCCAAGAATAATTTTTACGTTATTTTCAAAATCCCACGCACCTAATTCTTCAATTTTTTCTATTACGGCATTTAATCTTTCTGCATGGTTTTCTACTTCATGGTTTTCAATTAGCATTTCGTATTCCTTTATGCTTTGAAGTGTTATATTTTCGTGGTTAAAAATATTTTCTTCGATGGTGCTATCTTGAATAAAATCGGGGTTTTGGTCGAGGTATCCAATGCGCAATTCGTTTCTAAAAACTACCTTGCCTTCATCGGGAATATCTTTGCCAACAATAATTTTAAGTAGCGTAGATTTTCCGCTACCGTTGCGGGCAACAATTGCAATTTTTTGTCCTTGGCTAATGCCGAAAGTTATGTTTTCGAATAGGGTGCGTTCGCCGTATGTTTTGGTTAAATTTTCGACAGATAAAATATTCATTTTCAGCTAATTTTTGTGGGGCGCAATGTTAGTGAGAATGTGCGAATAATAAAGGAATATATTTATAGTGATTTAAAGTTACTACTTAAGTGAATAAATAAATATATTCTTCGCGTTTACTTCGGCGACACAAAATCTTGAATGCCAACAGAATTCTGCAATAACCACAAAATATAACAATAAATCGTGTGCGACTATTGTACCGCTTTAATAGGAAGTTTAATTAAAAAAGACGTCTATCAATCCTCTTTAATTTCATACTCATTAATTTTTCTGTACAAAGTACGTTCACTAATGCCCAATTCTTTAGCGGCATATTTGCGTTTGCCGCGATGTTTTTCTAAGGCCTTGTATATCAATTGTTTTTCCTTTTCCTGAATTGATAAGGATTCTTCAACTTCAATTGGTTTGGTAAAATTGTTGGGATGCGTAAAGTTATTTGAATAAGAAACTTGTACATTTCCATTCAAATCGTGTGGCTGTGCATCGTTAAATAATTTATTCAGGAGCTGCGCATTATTAGCGTTTACAGTAAAATTACCTTGTAACATTTCGGCGACAACTTTTTTTACATCATTCAATTCTTTCTTCATGTCGAGAAGCAACTTGTAAAATATTTCACGGTCAGCCACATCATTGCTTCCGTTATTTTCTGGGCGTGTGCTTACTGGTAAAAAACTGGCATTTCTATTAAAATCATTTGGCAAATATCCTATTACAATGTCTGCTCCAATGTCGCGCTGGCGTTCAATTACTGATATTTGTTCTGTAATATTTTTTAGTTGCCTAATGTTGCCCGGAAAATAGTAGTTTTCTAATATTTGTTGCGCTTCGGCATTTAATTTTACTGATGGCATTCTGTATTTTGCAGCAAAGTCAGAAGCAAATTTTCTAAACAACAAGGCAATATCATTTTTGCGGTTACGCAAAGGTGGTATTCTAACAGGTACAGTGTTTAATCTATAATATAAATCTTCGCGAAAACGCCCGCGTGATATGGCATCAGGCACATTTACGTTGGTGGCGGCAATTATTCTAACATCGGTTTTTTGCGTTTTTGATGAACCCACTTTTATAAATTCCCCACTTTCTAAAACCCTTAAAAGTCGCGCTTGTGTTGACATTGGTAACTCGGCTACTTCATCCAAAAATATAGTACCTCCATTTGCTACCTCAAAATAACCTTTGCGGGCATCAATAGCACCAGTAAAAGAGCCTTTTTCATGTCCAAATAATTCTGAATCTATTGTACCCTCTGGTATTGCACCGCAGTTTACTGCAATGTACTGCCCGTGTTTTCTAATTGATAACTGATGTATTATTTGCGGAAAAACCTCTTTGCCCGAACCACTTTCACCAGTTATTAAAACTGATAAATCGGTTGGTGCAACTTGCATGGCAACATCTATTGCACGGTCTAATTCGGGCGTAGTGCCTATAATTCCGAAGCGTTGTTTTATTTCTTGAACTGTCATGTTTTATGGTGTAATTATTCAAAAATTGCTACTTAAAAGAATATCTGTACAATTTTTGAAAGCGCAAAAGTATTAAATTAGAAAAGTTAAAAGAGGTTGAATACTTAAAGAAATGAAAAATGGGATTTTTGGGGATTGAAGAATTGGAGTTGCCTACAATATTAAAACTGAAATTGTCATTATTATTGGCATAAGAATTATAATTTATATATTTCACGAAATTTAATATACAAATTGAAGAGAATTTTACTCACAATTTTAGCGGCACTTTCTATTAATGCCGCAAGTGCGCAATGCAACAATTTATTTTTTTCGGAATACGTAGAAGGAACTGGAAACAACAAAGCCCTAGAAATTTACAATCCTACAAACTCACCTATTAACTTAAATAACTATTGGGTAATGCGATATGGCAATGGAGCTACTAGTGCCACAGCAGGTGGTATTACGCAACTTAACGGCACTATTCAAGCACACTCTACCTTTTTGTTGGTTAATGGTCAAACTACTACTACACCTACATCTCCGGCTTGTGATGTGGCTTTGCAAAATTTAATTTTGTCGCCTAACAACGGTATGTTAGATGGAGTATTTCCTGCACCAACATACATGAATGGTGATGATGCAATAACATTGAAATATGGAACAACTTCTACAAACACTACAATTATTGATATTATTGGTTGTATTGGCGAACAACCTTTAAATGAACTAGGCAATACCTCACCAAACGCTGGTTGGACAAATTTACCACCTTATGCATCAATGCCAGTTGGTTACAATTCATCTATTGATGGCGCATTTATCTTAAGATATTACACAAAGGACAAAACATTAATCCGTAAAAATTCAGTTCAAGTTGGTATTAGTGTAAATCCTGCATTCAATACATTTAACCCATCAAGCCAGTGGGATTCTTTAGCGAGTAATACATGGTCTAATTTAGGAATTCACAATTGTAATTGCCCTACAAATAGTTGTAGTTTATCTATTGTAAATCAACCACAAAGCCAAAGTATAAATGCTGGCAGCACAGCGCAATTTGCAGTAAGTGCAAATGCAACATGCAATTATCAATGGCAAACAAACATTGGTTTTGGTTTTCAGAATTTATCAAATGCCTCGCAATATAGCGGAGTAAGCACAAATCAATTATCTGTAAATAACATTACCGCTAATAACAATAGCCAAGTTTTTAGGTGCATTATTAGCCAAGGTGCTTGCGCAGATACATCGAACCAAGCTACTTTATCAGTAATTACTTGCGGTTTGAGCATTAATACGCAACCTCAAAATCAAAGTTCGGTTGTTGGTAGCACAGCACAATTTACAGTTACGGCAACTGCTAATGCAAGTTTTTTATGGCAAACTAACGCAGGTTTCGGATTCCAAAGTTTATCAAATGCTGGCCAATACAGTGGTGCAACACAAAATATATTATCAGTAAATAGCCTTACACTTACTAATAACAATCAATCATTTAGGTGTATTGTAAGTTTGAATGGTTGCACTGATACAACTAACGCTGTAACATTAACTGTAACAACTCCAGTTGATGTGATAAAGTTAATTGACAATCAAAAATTAATTTACCCTAATCCTGTAAATGATTATTTATACATTGATTACTCCAAATTAAAAACTGATAAAATTGAGATGTTTGATTTGTTAGGCAAAATAGTTTTATCAGAAAAAATAGAAAATGGCAATAAGGTAAATGTTTCTAGCTTGCCAAAAGGTATTTATTTGTTGAAGCTTGGAAATAGCAACGAACAAAAAAAAATAATCAAAAATTAGATTTTACAAGTTGAAAATACTTTGGTAACAAAATGTTTAAAACTCTTAATACTCAATTAACAAAAAACAAAAATATTTTACAATATATTAGCCGAAAATTTAATAACAAAAACATGAAGAAAATTTTACTTACAATTTCTGCAGCATTAGCTTTAAATGGAGCAATGGCGCAATGCACTGAACTTTTTATATCGGAGTATGTAGAGGGAACTAATAATAACAAAGCGTTAGAAGTATATAATGCATCAGACAGCCCAGTTTCGTTGGCAAACTACAGAATTGTACGTTGGGACAATGGTTCTGTAATTGCAGACCAAAGCCCGGAAGGCGTGATGCAGTTGCCTACAAATATTACCTTGGAACCATATAAAACTTATGTAATTGCACTTAACTTAACCGACCCTAATGGAACAGGGCCATCAGTGCCAATAGATACAGCATTGCAAGCTAAAGCAGATACATTATTATGCCCAAGTTGCGCACCAGGAAGTGGCCAACCACGTGTTTTATGTTTCAATGGAGATGATGCAATATCACTACAAAAGAATGTGGGTGGAACATGGACAAACGTTGATATTTTTGCAAGTATTGGCGAACGCCCTACCAATAGTCAAGGTAGTTTTTCACCAACAGCGGCTTGGACTATTTTACCTCCATTCTCAAGCATGGATCCTAATTATGATTCTTCAGTTTCTGGTCCATATTTTTTGCAATATTGGACTCAAGATAAAACTTTATTTCGCAAATCTTCAATTAAGAATGGCGTAACAACTAATCCTGCAACTGAATCTTTTAATGCTTCAATACAATGGGATTCTTTGCCAGTAAATACTTTCTCTGGACTTGGAAAGCATGTGTGCGAATGCGAACCAACTGCTATTTACGATATTGAAAACAATATGAATGCGAGTGTTTTCCCAAATCCATCAAATGGTAATTTATTATTAAATGCTAAGAAGTTTGCAGGTAACATACAAGTAATTAATCAATTAGGCCAAATTGTAAAAAGTATAAATGTTGCCAATAAAGTTGAGAATTATAGTATAGCAATTGATAATTTGAACAAAGGTTTTTATTTTATTTTATTCAATTCTTTCAATTCGAAAGCAACTGTAACTAAAAGTTTCAAAATAATAGTTCAATAAATTATTTCCTTATTAAGCATCTGCTATATTATTTAGCAGATGTTTTTTTTTATACCAATTCTAGCACATAAATGAACAAGTTACTATTTATTATATTCTTATTTTTTTGCTCATACGCATTTGCGCAAAATGGAGGCGTTAAAGGTGTTGTTAAAGATGAAATAACCAACGAAACCATAATAGGTGCAGCTATTTCAGTAAATGATAAAAATGGTACTGTAACGGATATTGATGGAAATTACTTTTTAAAACTCAATGAAGGTGAATATACCTTAAAAATTACCTATGTAGGTTATAAATCTAAAGAGCAAAAAATAAGTATTGGTAAATCTACAATTACAATAGATTTTACCTTATCAACTTTTCAATTGAAAGAAGTAGAGGTAGTTTCTGATATTGCAATTGCCCGTAAAACGCCAGTTGCATTTTCAAATATTAGCCCACAAAAAATTCAAGAGCAATTGGGAACACAAGATTTGCCAATGATTCTGAATAGCACACCAGGTGTTTATGCCACACAGCAAGGTGGTGGTGACGGTGATGCACGTATTAGTATTCGAGGTTTCAACTCACAATATGTAATGGTTTTAATTGATGGCATTCCGATGAATGATATTTATAACGGACGTGTATTTTGGAGCAATTGGTTTGGCTTAGATAACCAAACCAAAAGTGTGCAAGTTCAGAGAGGGTTAGGGGCATCAAAACTGGCAACACCATCAGTAGGAGGCACCATGAATATACTAACATCTGGTACCGAAGTAAACCGAAAAGTTGTCTTGAAACAGGAGGTTGGTAATAACAGCAATGCACGTACAACCATAAGTATGAATAGCGGTAAATTAAAATGGGATTGGTCAATATCATCAGCATTTTCTTATAGACGTAACGATGGTTGGGTTGACCAATTAACTTCAAAAATGTTCTTTTACTATTTTAAAATTGACAAACGCATAGGTAAGCATAATCTTAGCGCCTCTGCATTTGCAGGCCCTCAAGTTAGCGGGCAACGTTCATTTTTAATTGACCAACAAGTATGGCGTTATTCTCTTGATGAAGCGGTTAAATTAGGAGTAGATACAGCTGGGCAACGCTATAAAAGTTATGGAAGAAGATACAATCCAGGATGGGGTTATTTACGCAGAACAAGAGATGCCACAGGTGGTGCAAACTTAGAAGTAATTAACACCAACATCAATCAATTTCACAAACCTGTAATTAGTATTAAAGATTTTTGGACAATTAACAATAAGTTTTATTTATCAAATATTATTTATTCATCAAATGGAAGAGGATTTGGTACGCAATTACAAAATACAATTTCGTCAATAACTCCAGGTTCAAGCGGTGAATTAGATATACAATCTATTTACAATGGCAATACCTCTTTAACAGGTTCTCAACCAATACCTGGTAAATTTGAATCAAAGAATTTTATTAGGAGTAATCATAACGACCATCAATGGTATGGGGCTTTGTCAACTTTTAACTACTCTCCAAATGCACATTTCGACTTTAGTGGAGGACTTGATGCAAGAACATACACCGGCATTGTTTATTCAAAAATACATGATTTATTAGGTGGAGATTATATGCGAAGTAAGGTTAATCTTAATGAAGCAAATAATACTTTAAAATTGGTTGGCGATACAATGAATCAAAACTTGCGACGATACATCAATTGGGGTGGCGTATTTGGTTTGGCCGAGTACAAAGGTGGATGGTTCACTGCTTTTTTAAATGTTTCTGGTTCAAGAACTGGTTATAAGCAACTTAATTATTTCGCTAAAAAAACATTACAAGTTGCCAACTTTAATAATACTAAAGATACTACATTAAATATCGGATATGAGGACACTTTGGTTTATAATGGCGTTACTTATGACAGAACAGCCCAGGGGCTAAAATTCAAGCAAACAGATTGGCATTATTATAATGGATTTACAGTGAAAGGTGGAATGAATTTTAATATAACAGAGAGGCAAAATATTTTTGTGAATATCGGGCATTTTAGAAGGCCACCATTGATGACATTTGTATTTACGGCAGCCAACACTTTATTCAAAGGTGTGAAAAATGAAAGTATAACATCCTTTGAAATTGGATACAATTTCAAATCACCGAAATTCAGTGCCAACTTTAATTCATATTATACTATTTGGGATAATAAGCCCACAACCGTTAGCCCTATAATAAATGGAGAAGCTTACCCGACAGCTGCAATAGGAATGGGTGCGTTGCATAAAGGTGTTGAGATAGATTTTGCAATCATAATCATCAAACAAGTAACCCTTGAAGGAATGGCCTCTATCGGCGACTGGCGTTGGAATAAAGTAGCAAATGCGCAAGTTACTAGCGAAAATGGTGACAGTATTGGATACTTCAAATTTGACCCTCGCGGCATTAGAGTTGGCGACGCAGCTCAACAAACTTATGCAGCTTCAATTAGATATGAAGCTTTTAAAGGGTTTTATATTAAACCTCAATTCAATTATTTCTCTCAAAACTATGCGTTATTCAGTCCACAGGCTTTAGAAATTACTGATATAAAGAAAAATTATGGTCCAAATATAGGACGACAAGCATGGCGATTGCCAAATTACGGACTGGTTGATATAAATTTGGGATATGGATTCAAACACAACAAAGTAAAATATGATATTCGGGCATCTGTTCAAAACATTTTCGATACCTTTTTCATATCTGATGCTGAAGACAACCAGTTTGGTTCAACTTTTAATGCCAACGCGGCCGACGTTAGCGTTGGTTTAGGAAGAAGATGGGTAGCCTCATTAAGTGCTACTTTTTAATAATTACTTTTAAATGTAAAATGAAAATATACTTCAAACATATACTCTTAGGTTTTATGGCTATTTCTGCTTGTAAAAAAGAAGAAAAAGTTGCACTTGCTATGAAAGGTAAATGGAAAATTACTGAAATTAGATTCAACAAAGATTCAACAATAACTGATTTTGCACCATATAATCACACAATTGAATTTCTTGAATACAAAAACGCTTACACAGCTTCTTTGAGGGCTATTTACACTATTGATTATTTAGACACCTTAAAAAAGGACATAAAGGATAGCACAGTAATGTACGATATTAAAGGTGATAACTTGTCGATAACAAAAACATTGAATAGCACCAAAAGGTTTATTCAATTTAGATATAGGATTGATGAATACAAGGGTGATAACTTATACTTGAACCGCACGCCATTAGATACAGTGGATGCGTATATAAAAGCAATTAGAATTAAACAATAAACAAATAAATAAATAAAATGAACAAAATTTACACATTGGCTTTTCTGCTATTTACAACCTTTGCAAGTATATTGGCACAGGCTCCAATTCCTATTTCAAACTACACGTTCGATGCGCCTTTCCCTACATTGCCTAGTGGTTGGAGCAGCCAGTTATTAATTGGAGCAGGGACGGCAACTACATATGCAACAGGTAATGCAATTGTTACACCAGGCCCAGCATGCAGATTGGATGCTACTGGAGAGTATGTTCAAGTTTGGCTATCAGGACAACCAGGTAATACAAAATATTATTTGAAGGGTAATGGAGGCCCAAATCCTGCACCCTTCCAAGGTACATTTACTGTTGAAGAATCACCAGATGGCATTACTTGGACAACTTTGCATGTTTTTGTAGGGGCTAATATTGACTTACAATCTTTTGTTCAAACTACAGATGTCCCCTTAGCTTCAACAAGATATATCAGATGGTTTTTTACAAGTAAAGTATCAGGTTACAATATTGCGCTTGATGATATACAAATAGATGCCCCACTTTTACAAGTGCCTGAAATTAATGCGGCTCAAGGCACATCAGCATTATTGAATAATGGTTATGTTACCACTTCCGCTCCTATTGGAGATAGCTCTTTAGTTACTATTAGCATACAAAACGCAGGTTCTGGAGGTGGTTATTTACAGTGTGGCGTTCCTGTAATTTCAGGTACGAATGCAGCAAATTTCACTATTGTTTCTCATCCCGATTCTATTGCTCCAAATTCAAACCAAAATTTAGTAATTAAATTTTTACCAACTTTATTAGGTACTCACAATGCAAATGTATCAATATCAAATAATGATTCCGACGAAAATCCATTTCTAATAAACCTTTATGGTGCAGGTAATGGCTTAAGCAGTGAACCGTTAACGCAGCCAATAAACTTGGTATTTAACTCTGTAAAATCATATAGAATAAATGCAAGTTTTACACCTTCTGTAATAGACCCTTTTGGAGGATATATAGTAGTTCGTAGTAATGTTGCTTTGCCAGCAAATATAGCCCCTACCGATGGAAAAACTTACCAGCGTGGTGATACTGTTGCAACTTACAAAGTAGTTTATAGCTCGACAGATGTAAGTTTTAATTCTGCCGAAATTTATGCTGGCATAAGTTACCATTTTACTGTATGGGCTTATAACGGACAAGGCACCCAACGTAATTACTTGCAAGCAAACCCATTAACTGCCAATATTACAACACCAGCAACAATGGTAGCTGCCAATTTGTATAATGGTATCAGTATATCTAGCAACACATTTATTGCTGATTTGCATGCACTTATTAATCCGCACACTTCATTTTTTTATAGCAATTATGCCGGAACAATGATTAATAAATTTAGTGCACGCGATACTACTTTGGGGCGAAAAGTAATGACAAGTGTTTATAGTAACAAGCAAGTAATTTACACTTTACCATTCGACTTTACAGCAACCGATTTTAGTAGAGAACACACCTACGCGCACAGCTGGATGCCAACATTTCCTGCGGATGTTTCTGGCCCAAATGGAACAGAATTGCCAGAATACAATGACCAACACCATTTATTTCCAGCATTATTAACCAATGAGAACATGCTTCGTAGTAATAATCCATTTGGCGAAGTAATAACTGCTACTGTGACTAACGGTCAGTGTAAATTAGGTACAGATGCTTCAGGTGCGCAAGTTTTTGAACCAGCCAATCGCCAGAAAGGTGATTGTGCAAGGGCATTGTTTTATATGTGTGTTTGCTATACTGGAGTTAATGGTTATACATTTAATTTACCTCCAAATTCAATAATTAATGAAAATCAAAATTTATCAGTTCTGTTAAAGTGGCACTACCAAGACCCACCTGACGCATTTGAAATTGCACGTAATGATTATTTAGATTCGTTGCAAGGCAATCGTAATCCATTTGTTGATAATCCAGGATATGCATGCTATATTAATTTTAAAAACATGACTTATATTGCTAATCCAACAATACCATGTGATACATTTGCAGTTTGTAGTGTACCAATGTTGCAGTCAAGTAGCAGCCTTACCAATACTTCAGCTACAATAAGTTGGAATGTTGTGCCTGGTTCAATTTCCTATACTTTAAAGTATAAGAAAACTTCTGACCCTAATTTTATTTCAGTTCCCAATGTTGTTTCTCCTTATCTACTTTCAAACTTAGATGCAAACAATCAGTACCAATTTCAAGTAATTAATAAATGCGCTGCTGACAGTAGCACTGCTATTGCTAATCCATTTACATTTACAACAACTAACGTTGGCATTAATGAACTTACAGCCCAATCAATATACATTGCACCAAATCCAAGCAAAGGTTTATTTACTGTAAATACAAATATGAAAGCTGGTAGCAATCTTACCATTTCTGTAATTGATGTTACAGGTAGAATTTGCTTTACGGAAACAAAAAATATTGTAAATTCAAATTTTGAAGTAAACACAGGTGGCTTAAAAGCTGGCGTTTATACCTTGCGCATCAACAATAAAAACGGTGTTGCAAACAATAAGATTGTGATAGAATAATCTATAATTTTCAAAAAATAAAAGCCTCAACGAAAACACTTTGGGGCTTTTTTATTTGTTTTCTGCACTCCTAAATTTTAACTACATTTGCATCCGATTTGCAACAAGTAAAAAAACATATTGCCATATTTTTCATTTTCCTTTTGGGAATTTTAATTCCGAAAGAGACGTGGCATTTGTTTACAAACCATACGGATACGCATTGCGAATTTGAAAGCGGTACAAATGTATCGGCAGAGCATACACACTGCGATATGCTTCAGTTTGAAACTTCTAGTTATGAAGGAGCAACCGAAAATTTTTCATGTAAAAAAATAATTTTTATACAAAATTATTCTATTCCTCATGTTGAAAAATATATTGCAATACCCAATTGCGAAACTTATTTAAGAGGCCCGCCAAAGACTTAGTTTGTACTTTACTTTTCTAGTATTTTTTCAATAGTGTGATTCCGGCGAAGGCATGAACCTATTATTACGCCTTGAATTTTGAATTAAATGATGAGATTACTGCCTACGCACATTCACGTTAAGTTAAGAAGCAAATATTCTCTTCATAGTCCCAGAGGGATGTGGCTTTTGGTAGTTTAGAAAAAATTAATATTTGATTAGTCCTGTAGGGATAACCTTATTTTTTTTTAGGATGTAATAAATGGTCGTCCCTAAGAGACTCTGATTAGAGCCATTATTAAAGCTACCAAAAAAACCGTCACTCTGTGACTTTTGAGTTGTAAAACAGAAATAACCTTTACGCATATGTGCCTCCGTAGGAATGACAGTTGCATTTTTTCTTTACATTATTTTCAATTTTCCACAACGAATAAATTTTGAAACACACTTTTCATATACTTATTACATACTTTTTGTTAGCCGCTTTTTCATTAAAGGCACAAACAAATTGCACTTATACTTTTAAAGGTTCTATTGCTGATGCCAAAACAAATGCAGCAGTTGAAGCAACAATTATTTTGCTTGTTTTGCAGAAAAATGCAATAGCACAAAGTAATGGAACGTTTAGTATTGATAGTATTTGTAGCGGTAAGCTAAATTTTTTTATAGAATATTTAGGATATGAAATTTATGAAGGTGAAGTGGAAATTCCGCAACAAAAACCATTGAAAATTTTATTGGTTTCTAAAACAACAAACCTAAAAACTGTTGTGATAGAAGAGCACAAACGCGAGGAAATTGGCGCACTAAATAAAACAACAATCAATAGCATTGAACTTAGCAAAGTACAAGGAAACAGTATTGCCGATGTGTTGAAAAATATAACTGGCGTAAACATTTTATATACTGGCAATAGCATTGCAAAGCCCGTAATACATGGCATGCACAGCAACCGCATTTTAATGCTTAACAATGGCATAAGGCAAGAAGGACAAAATTGGGGCAGCGAACACGCGCCCGAAATTGACCCCTACATTGCTACAAATGTGAGTGTGGTAAAAGGTGCAAATGCCGTGCGCTACGGCAGCGACGCTATTGCAGGTGTTATACTTGTTGAACCCAAAAAATTAATTGACATTAAAAAAATTGGTGGCGAAATAAATGTAGCAGCAAACACGAACGGAAAGGGTGGCGCAACTTCGGGCATTTTGGAGTTTTCGCGCAAAGCAGATAGCCCATTAAAGGCACGCATACAAGGCACTTTGCGCAAATTCGGGAATACAAATACGCCAAATTACATTATGAATAACACTGGAATGGAAGAGAAAAATTATTCGGGAAGTGTGGGTTATGTAAAAGAAAATTATGGGGCAGAATTTTACACAAGTAGTTTTAAAACTGAAATTGCATTGTTTAGAGGTTCGCACATTGGTAACCTTACTGATTTAGATAAAGCATTCGCCAACACCACGCCACGCCCCGAATTTATTGATACTTTCAGCTATACAATTTCGCGCCCCAAGCAACTTATTTCGCACCAATTGTATAAGTTCAATAGCTATTATTACAACCAGCGTTTTGGTAAATTTAATTTTGTGTATGCACATCAAAATAATAACAGACAAGAGTTTGATGCCCACATGCCACGCGGCACTTATGGTTCGGCAAGTAACAAACCCGAATTAGATTTTACACTCAGCACGCAAACTGCCGATTTTGTTTGGGAACACAATACCAAAAAAGGCTTTTCGGGTTCGGCGGGTGCTAGCGGCATGTGGCAAAGCAATAGCTACATGGGGCGCAACTTAATTCCTAATTTTTTGATGCACAGTTATGGCGCATTTTTTATTGAACATTATGTGAAAAATAAAATTGAATTTGAGTTTGGCGCAAGGTTCGATGCAAGGCAAATGAATGTTGTAAAACGCAATAGAAACAATCAATTGTATCAGCCACAGTTTACATACAAAGTGCCGAGTGCCACATTTGGCGTGGTGTTTAGCGCAACTAAATTTATTTTGAAAGGCTATGTTGGCACTGCATTTAGAGCACCTGCCATAAGCGAATTATTTATAAATGGTGTGCACCATGGCAGTGCAAGGTTCGAAATTGGCGATGAAAAATTGAAGCCCGAAAAAGCATTTAATTCATCGGTAAACTTTATTTATACAGCATCACAAAAAATTAATTTTCAGGTAGAGGCGTACAATAATTATATTGTTGATTACATATTTTTGTTGCCAATAAAACCACCTGTACTTACTGTGCTTGGTGCATTTCCGACATTTGCATACAAACAAACTACTGCAAATTTAAGTGGGCTTGATGCTGAAATTAATTATACCATTTCAAAAATATTTGCGCTAAAAAGTAGGACTTCAATTTTGTTTGCACGCAATGTAAAACAACACAATTGGATAGAATTAATGCCTGCAAATAGTTGGGGAAATACATTAAAAATTACTTTGCCAAAAAATATTTTTGCTGAGGCAAGTGCCATTTATACCGCACGCCAAACTCGTACCAATGCTAATGTTGACTATGCTGTGCCACCTGCCGATTATTTGCTTTTCGATTGCAACATCCTCAAAACATTTGAAACAAAAAAAACAAAACTTACAACCATAATAGGTTGTAACAACTTGCTAAATAAGGTATACCGCAACTACATGAATAGTTTTAGGTACTACGCCGACGATTTGGGAAGAAATATTTATTTAAAAATTAAACTAACATTTTAAAAAATGAACAACAAAAAAACACAAATGAAATTAGCAACATTGGCTGTAATGGCAATGCTTGCAGTGGCTTGCAGAAAGCAACCAACTATACCACCAGCAATTGTAAATGAACCCGAAAACATTACAACGGTAAAAGTTACGTTAACCGATAGTGCAAATACAGCAAATGTAGTATCGGCAGCTTGGCGTGATGTAGACGGTGCTGGCGGAAATGCTCCAACCATTGAGAATTTAACCTTAGCGCCAAACAAAACGTATCTGGCGACAATTACCATTTTGGATGAAACAAAAAGCCCCGTGGCAGTTGTTAGCGATGAGGTGTTGAATGAAGGGAAAGACCATCAATTTTTCTTCCAGAAAACAGGCACAAACATTTCATTTTCGTATAACGATGAAGATGGAAATGGTAACCCAATTGGTTTAAAATCTAAGTGGCGCACTGGTGCAGTTTCAACAGGAAATGTTACTGTAATTTTGAAGCACCAACCCGGTGTAAAAGTTGCAAAACCAGGCGACATTAATGCTGGCGAAACCGACTTAGAAGTTACTTATACAACTACAATTCAGTAATGGCTTTAACCAAATAATTACATAGGTTTTAAAAGTGTAATATTAGTTTTTATAACGTATATATTCTATGGGTTTGGTGTAAGAACGTCATTCCTGCGAAGGCAGGAAACTCAATTAAATTGCGGATTCCGCCGCAATGACTAGTATGTAAACGCTTTCAAACAAACAATCAACAACAATTTCAAATTCTAAATATTAAATCTTAAATAATAATACATTTATACAATGAAAAAAATAATTTTAGTAAGCCTCACATTGGCTTTTACAATTGCAATAACAAGCTGCAACAAAACAAAACAAAATGCCAAAATTTTTGAAGGCACAACTTGGATTGTAACATCGCTAACCATTGATGGCGTTGCCGATACGGCATTGCCCGAATTAGAATTTGGAGAAGGCGATATTTACAAAGAAGTGCTAACAGGTTTGTGGCACAACACAGGGCATACGCATGGCACAGGAGCTGCAGAAATTAAGTTTGCTTGGCAGTTTAGAGACAAAGGCAAAACCTTTGAAATAAGCAACCAAAGCGAAGGCGACGATGCCATACAATGCAGCCAACTAAGCGGAGTTTACACAGTAAATAGTAAAGAAGTGAATGGTTATGAAATTAGTAGTGCCGCAACGATTGGTTACAATGGAAAAAAAGTAATTATTAAAATGAAGAAAGAATAGCTTTTTAAATAAAAAATCCCTTCAAATATTTTTGAAGGGATTTTTATTTTTATCAATAGGTGCTGAATATTTTCATTTTTTTTAATAACAGCTTGTAGCATTTATTACTATAAATATTCTATTGGTGTGCAAACGCCGCCTTCGCAGGTGTAGCATTTTAGCTTGTCTTTGAATACTGCGGGCTTGTAAATAGATTTATTTAGCAACATACGCACACACTCTTGTATGCCTTCGATTATCGACGGATGTGGGTAAATCATGTGCGCTAATTCATCAATGCCTTTGCCCATATAAATAAGTAGCTGTACGGCTTGTATGGCACTACTAGCGTGTTCGCCAATGGCACGCATACCCAATATTTTCATTTCGCTATCGTTACTTACAATTATTTTAAAAAAGCCTTTTGTTTTGCGCATGGCTATTGCACGGGCAATACAGCTATAATCTATCTTTGCTATTTTTACTGAAATACCTTTTGCGCTTGCTTCTTGTTCACTCATACCAACCACTGCCACCTCGGGGTTGAGGAACATAATTGTGCATAAATTTCTATATTTTAAAGTATCAATGTAACCGCCAAACATTTTGCGCACTGCATGTCGGGCTTCGCGTTCACCAACAGTAACAAGGCTCATTTCGGCTGTTAAATCGCCAGCAACATGTATGTTGGCAATGGTTGTTTGTGTGTCAAAATCTTTTACACTACCGCGTTCTGTAAGTTCCACACCCACAATTTCTAATCCTAAATTTTCAACATTTGGCGTGCGCCCTACCGATACAAGGGCTTTTTCTACATGTAAAATCTCAGTTCTGCCATCAGTATATATAAGTTCGTACTCTACCATGCCATCAACAATTGTCATCCGCGAAAGCGAAGAATTTTTGTGAATAATAACACCATTTGCTTCCAAATTTTCTGTTACCATCATCGCCACATCTTCATCTTCGAAAGGCAAAATTCTATCACCCTTATCTATCAAGTAAACCTTTGTTTGACCCATGTTAGAGAATATTGTTGCAAATTCGCAACCAATAACACCTGCCCCAAGTATTACTAAACTTTTTGGTAATTCAGTCCAATTGCTTATTCCATTGCTGGTAACAATAATTTTTTCGTCAATAGGAATATTTGAAAGATAACGTGGACTGCTGCCTGTTGCCAATAATACAAAATCGGTTTCAACAATTTTGTCGCCTTTTGTTTTGTGAATTTTCACATGATTTTTATCAACCAATTCGGCAGTTCCTCTTTCGTAATGCAAGTTTTTTTTGATACTGCCACTTTGCAGCAAACTCATGTGCAGTGTCATTTGTAGCTTACGGTCAAATATTGCCCCGTTCACATCTTCCATCATTTCGGCAAAAGTTACACCCAAAAATTTGTCTTGTTCTTTGTTTCTGCGTTCAATAACTTTTTGTGAAAATTCCCACATTGCTTTGCTCCACAATGCTCCGTTATAAATACCTGCACCACCTATTTTATCTTTTTCAATTATCAATACTTTTTTGCCAAAATCAACTGCACGCATAGCACCTGCATACCCACTTGGGCCGCCTCCTATAACCACCAAATCGTATTTCTCTATTTCCATGAAAATCTATTATTTGAGTGCTAAAGTAATATTTTATCTTACACATAAATAGCTAACAATTTTGAACTTTCAAAAATGAAACTATATTTACAATTCTAAATTTACTATAAAAATGAAATCTAAATTTCTACTTATTATTCTTGCTTTTATTACCATATTAACCTCTTGTCAAAGATTGGACGACAATTTGTATAACCAAGAGAAACTTAAGAAATATTCTTATGACAAATATACTGGTGATGTTGATTTTAAATTAGACGATACATACCGTATTAATGGCACACCTGGCAACTCAAATACTAAGAGAGTTCAAGGAATGACATCTGGTTTTTATTCTTTTTTACTTTACTCGCAGGCTGCAACAGAAAGAGACCCTATTTACTGTTCAGCTGTTTATTTAGGTAGGTTAAGCACCATTAAAACTGATAAAATTATTTTGTATTGCCATGGCAATAAATCACACATGGATTTTTATTGGAATAGGGCGAAGTTACTGGCAGGAATGAATGGAATAGATACCAATGGGTATAAAGGGCAAGGTGGTGTGCCAAATGGTGTAGGCGTGGTAATTTTTGACTATAGAGGTTATGGTTTATCACATGGTAAACCATCTGAAGAAGGCATGTATGCTGATGTTGAGGCAGCATTAAATTGGTTAAAACTTTTGGGTGTAAAATCAGAGAATTTAACCATGTATGGCTTTAGTTTAGGTTCGGCACCGGTTTGTGAATTGGCGGCAAAGTCTAAATATCTAAGGCCATCAAAAATTATTTTGGAGGCTCCTTTTGCATCAGCCGAAGCAATGGTGCAAGATGCTGCCGGCCTCAATATGCCTGCAACTGCCTACACTGATTTGGTAATTGACAACTCCGAAGAAATTAAAAATATTAAAATGCCTTTGATGTGGATACATGGTACAAAAGATGATTTTTTAAATATTAATACTCACGGACAGTTGGTGTACAATAACCACAGTGGAGCTTACAAAGAAGCCCATAAGATAGAGGGTGCAGGGCATAGTAGCGTGCAAACCATATGGGGTTTAGAAGAAAGCAACAAAGCTATTTGGAAATTTATTAATATGAAATAAAATGCTTGTTAAGCGTTTATTTGATATAATTTTTTCTTTGGTAGGATTACTATTTTTATTGCCTTTATTTCTTATTATTTCTGTAATAATTATTTTAGAATCGCGTGGAGGCGCATTTTATCTGCAAAGCCGAGTTGGGCTAAATTGCAAAGATTTTAAGTTGTTTAAATTTAGAACCATGCAAAGCAATAGCGACAAAAAAGGATTGATAACAGTAGGCATGAATGATAGTAGAATTACCAAAGTAGGTTACTATTTACGCAAATATAAATTAGATGAATTGCCACAATTATTAAATGTTTTATTAGGCACAATGAGTTTTGTAGGGCCACGCCCAGAGGTGCGCAAATACGTTGATTTGTACAACAAACAACAACTCCAAGTGTTAAGCGTAAAACCTGGAATAACTGATTATGCATCGTTAGAATTTTCAAACGAAAACGAAATTTTAGGCAAAGCCGCAGACCCAAATAAAATGTACATTGATGAAATAATGCCTCAAAAATTATTACTCAATTTAAAATATATAAACACGCAAAGTTTTGCATCCGATATATCACTCATTCTTAAAACTGTAGCCAAAGTAATTGCACACTAATCTTAATTTATGTTGTTGATATTATCCATAATTGGTGCTGCTATAGTTGCAATAATTACTATTTATTTTTTGCTAAAAAAGCAAAATAAAAAAGTGTTTTTGCAATTTGAAAATGCGCAAAAAGACAAAAAAAATATTCAAGATTTAGTTGAGTATGCTAACGATTGTATTATTGTTATTGATATTGTTGAAGGCAATATTATGATGGCAAACCCAAGCACTTGTAGGCTTTTGGGATACACAAAACAAGAGATAGAAAGCCTCAGTATTCACCAGTTATTCTCTGAAAGCGAAATTTCTAAAGGCTCTACCTTAGTGGCTGATGTGTGGGAAAAAAAAGGGATGATTTTTAGTGAATTGAATTTTGTAACATCTACCAACGAAAGCATTCCGCTTGAGTGCAGTGCCAAGGTGGCAACCTACCAAAACCAAGCAGCCATAGTTATTTATGCACGTGATATTCGTAAAAGATTATTGCTTGAACGTGAGCTTCAACAAAAAAATAAAGATATTACTGATAGTATTTTTTATGCCGAACGCATACAACAAGATTTGTTTCCCGCAAAAAACGAATTGCAAAAATTAGTGCCTCAATCTTTTTTAATTTTTAAACCACGCGATATTGTAAGTGGTGATTTTTATTGGTTTCAGGAGGTAAAAACTACCGATGAAAAAAAAACAAGGTTAGTAGTAATTGCTGCTGCCGACTGCACTGGGCATGGCGTACCTGGTGCAATGATGAGTATTTTAGGAAATTATTTTTTGAACCTTGCAGCCCGAAACCCTGATGTAAATTCGCCTGCCGATGCACTTAATTTTATAAATTTAGAAACCAACAATTCATTAAAATCAATAAATGATGGTATGGATATAGCCATGATTGCCGTTGATTTCGACAACATGAATTTAATTTTTTCTGGAGCAAATAACCCGGTTTATATTGTTAGGAATGATGAGTTAATTGAAATAAAAGGAACAAAAAGACCAATTGGGAAATATATTGACGATAACAAAAAACCCTTTAGTAACCACGATTTTTCATTGCAAAAAAATGATTGTATATATTTATTTAGTGATGGTTTTGCTGACCAATTTGGCGGGCCAAGAGGCAAGAAATTTATGTATAAACAAATGCGTGAATTGCTTATTGCTGTTGCCCCTTTAACGATGGAAGAACAGAAACGAGAAATTGAAAATGTATTTATAAATTGGAAAGGAAACCTCAGCCAAATAGACGATGTAATGATGATAGGAATTAGAATTTAAATAATTGCAACATGTTTTCGCCAAAGAAAGAATTAGAACCAGAAGATTTTTACTATAGCCCCGAAGGGTATATTGTATTTACTGAAAAATACCACCTTAAACGCGGGCATTGTTGCAAAAGTGGCTGCAAACATTGCCCTTATGGTTATGATAAAAAAACGGATAGGTTTATCAAAAAAACATAATACCTAAACACAAAGAGTAGTAAAAATCTATATTGTTCGATAATTATTTCAACCTTTTTGTTTCAATAAATTAACCCAAATTACTTCACAACTCGTTGGGAGAATCTTTTGTTTTTGCCAACTATGGTAACTATGTAAATGCCTTTTGCAATTGTTTCTAAACCTGTGCAAGTAAAAATATTTTGCGAATTAGTCGTTGCCATAAATTGTTCTGAAACAACTGTATTTCCATAAACATCACAAAGCGTTAACGATATTTTTTCTGTATCTAAGGAGTGATAAATTATGCTTAATTCATTGGTAAATGGTATGGGAAAAATATTGTCGATTTTTGTATCGCCAACAGCATTAAATTTTGTTTTTGTAATCAAAAATAATGCGTTTGAAAAATTTGGTATTCCATACCCCAACAAACTATCTGGGCTATTGTATTGTGAAGCACTTTGTTTTATTGCACCTTGTATTTCCATATTTGTTTTGTTAGGAAATGCTTGCCACAAACACGCTGCCGCACCTGCCAACACTGGCCCCGAAAACGATGTGCCATTACCCGTTTGAAAACCACCTGTATGCTTTGCAATTACAGTATTTGCACCTTGTGCACACACATCAGGTTTTATGCGTCCGTCGGCTGTATAACCTTTGCTACTAAACGATGCCCGCACACCGTTTTCATTAACAGCGCCAATACTTAAAACACTATCACCATCAGCAGGTGCGCCAATAATTTGCCATGAACCAGCCCCACTATTGCCAGCACTATTAATTACTAAAATACCTTTGCTTGCTGCCATGTCAGCGGCTTTTGTGCATATAGTAGTGTTGCCATCCATATCTGCATTGGTGTAATTAGAGGCTGCATAATCAAAAGTAGTGTAGCCCAATGAAGATGAAATTACATCAACACCTAAACTATCGGCGTACTCAGCGGCGGCTAACCAACATACTTCTTCGTAAGGAGTTTCGGACGGTGCATATTCGGTAATAAATAAATAATAGGAAGCGCGTGGTGCAGTGCCAACCAGCTGACCTTGGGTCCAAGCGACCATGCACGATAGCGTGTTTGTGCCATGGCTATTATAACTTGAATTAAATACATCAATGGTATCACTAATAAAATTGTAATGCCCCAAAAGCCTATTGTTCATGCGCAAACTATCGAAAGTTGATAAGGTATCAACGTTCGGAAAACCCGCATCAAACACTGCAACTTGAATACCTTGTCCCATGTAACCAATATTGTGCAGGGCATCGACAGCTATTTGGTTTGCTTGATTAAATGAGGCACCATAACTTATTGAGGTGTCAACTTCAATGACGTTAGTAATATTATTTTTTGCAATTTTTGATGTTGGAAAAACAGTATTTTCAATTTGAAATTTGTCTATTTTATTTTGGATTGAAGAAAGGGTAGCAACCCTGTTTACTAATTTATTAGTTACTACAAATGGGAGTTGCATAATTGCTGTAAGCTGTGTGCTATCTGCAATTTGCACACATACAAAATTCTGCCATTTAGATTTTTTTAAAATTTTAGCACCAGTATTTGCAATGTCATTTATGTATGATTGCGTAATAGGTAAATCACTAATATTGTAAGCTAGGTTTTGGTTTGTACGCCTTTGAATAGCTCTTGCTGACAGGTATTGCTGCGGGTTTTGAACAGTGAATGAGTTATTGTTTTTATCACTTAAATAAATAATGTACCTATTGTGCGAAACCAAATTTTGTGAAAAAATATTGGGAATAAATAGGATTGTAAATGATAGGAGAATTGGTGTTTTCATTAAATTAGGGATTCAAATTATATATTGAAAATAACATTTTAAAAGTATTAAGTTACATTGAAACTCTACTATAATTAATGTTAATTAGGCTTTAAGAACCAAATACAAGCACTAATAAGGTACCACAGGTATTGCATCAATTAGCTTTTTAGTATATTCTTTTTGAGGATTTAAAAACAATTCTTCAGCGTTTCCTTGTTCTTCAATTTTGCCTTTGTTCATAACCAAAATATAATCACTCATGTATTTTGCAACCGCCAAATCGTGCGTGATAAACATATACGAAAACTGAAAATCGCGTTTCAATTCATTTAGTAAATTCAAAACTTGGGCTTGCACCGATACATCAAGCGCAGCAACACTTTCGTCGCAAATAATAAATTGTGGGTTCATGGCTAAAGCGCGTGCAATAACAATACGCTGACGTTGCCCACCGCTAAACTCATGCGGGTAACGGCTTGCATGTGTTTCAGTAAGCCCTACACGCTCTAAAAGTGAAACCATTTTTGCATAACATTTTGGTTTTGAATCATAAATTTTATGCACCAACATAGGTTCTATAATTGCGTTACCAATTGTAATCTTAGGATTTAAAGATGAGTAAGGGTCTTGAAAAATAAGTTGCATTTTTTTACGCATTTCCCTCATTTCAATTTTACCTAATTGCATTAAATTAATTCCACTAAAAATAATATTGCCGGTAGTAGGTTCAACTAATCTTAAAATGCTACGCCCCAAAGTTGTTTTACCGCAACCACTTTCGCCAACAATACCAATAGTTTCGCCAGTATTTATTGTAAAGCTAACATCGTCAACAGCTTTTACAATATTTTTATTTTTACTAAAAAAAGATATGCGACTACTAAAATGTGTGCTCAAATTTTCTACTTGAAGTAATACTTTTTTTTCTAAATATTTTGGAGCAGTATTATCAACTTCAAATTCATTTTCAACGTCGCGAGAAGCATCGTTATTGAGTAAATCTTCAACTGTTACCAATTTATTTTTGCCCGTGTTTAAAGTAGGTTTACACTGCAATAATGCCTGCGTGTATTTGTGTTGCGGGTGTGTAAAAATATTTTTTGCTGTATTTTTTTCAATCAAGTTTCCTTTAAATAAAACACCAATGTCATCAGCAATATCAGCCACTACGCCCAAATCATGCGAAATAAAAACAATAGCCATTCCATGTTTTTGTTGTAAACTTTTGAGCAATTCTAAAATTTGTTTTTGTACCGTTACATCCAAAGCCGTTGTTGGCTCATCGGCAATAAGTAGGGTAGGGGAGCAGCTTATTGCCATTGCTATCATTACACGTTGTTTTTGCCCGCCGCTTATTTCGTGTGGGTAGCTTTTATAAATACGTTCGGGGCTTGGCAATTGCACTTCATCAAACAATTCTAAAACTTTTTTTACAGCACTTTCGCGCGAATATTTTTTATCGTAATTGTGTTGCAAAATATTTTCTAATACCTGCGCACCGCATGTTTGCACTGGGTTTAAGCTACTCATTGGTTCTTGAAAAACCATTGAAATTTTATTGCCACGCAAATTTTGCATTTCTGTTTCGGTGGCAGCTAATAAATTTCTATTTTCAAATAATATTTCGCCACTAATATTTGCTGCATTTTTTTGTAATAGTTGCATTAGGCATAAACTAGTTACTGATTTACCGCTGCCCGATTCGCCAACCAATGCAAGTGTTTTAGAGGCTTCTAATGAAAACGAAATATCGCTAATGGCATTTACCAAACCTCCATTTCCTTTAAAAGCAACCGATAAATTTTTAACTTCTAACAATGACATTCCCTTTTATTTTTAAATCAAATTGTTTCTTTTACAAAATGTAAATTATTATGGCAAAGAAAACCAAAACAACTAAAAATAATACAGCAAAACCAAAGCAAAAAAATACTTTCTTAAAAAAAGTGCTATACGCCTTTGTAGGCATTGCCATTGTTGGTATTGCGGCAATGATTTATTTGGCTTATGCCAATATTTACAAAAGTAATATTGTATTAAAAGATGGCAACGAAACTTTTTTCTACACAAAAACAGGTTCTAATTTTAATGATGTAATGCAAAGTTTGAAGCGAGAAAAAATTGTGAAAAATGAGTTGGTTTTTGAATGGTTAGCAAAACAAAAAAACTATGTAAATAAAATTAAGCCTGGTAAGTATAAAATTACCAATGGAATGAGCAATAATGAACTAGTAAATTTGTTGCGCAGTGGTGCGCAAACACCTGTAAAATTAACCTTTAGCAACATCCGCAATAAAAAAGAATTAGTACGAAAAGTATGCACACAATTAGAAACTGATAGCACCGAATTAGCTGAGATTTTAAGCAACGATAATGTGTTAGATTCTATTGGTTTTGATAGCGAAAATATACTCGCAATGTTTATTCCGAATACCTACGAAATGAAATGGAATACCACAGCCAAATCATTTTTTACAGATATGAAATTGGAGTACAAAAAGTTTTGGAACGAGAGTAGAATTGCATTAAAAAACAAACTTAAATTAAAGCAGGCACAGGTTTCAATAATAGCATCCATCGTTGAAAAAGAAACACAGTACAAGCCAGAACGCCCTACTGTGGCCTCAGTTTACATAAATCGTTTGAGAAAGGGTATGAAGCTGCAAGCCGACCCTACAGTAATTTATGCCATCGGCGATTTTACAATTCACAGATTATTAGACAAACATTTGAGTTTTGACAATCCATATAACACCTATAAATACGAAGGTTTGCCACCAGGACCAATTTGCTTGCCGAGCATAAATGCAATTGATGCCGTATTAAATGCTGCAAATACTAACTACATTTATTTTTGTGCCAAAGAAGATTTTAGTGGCAAGCATAATTTTGCAGCTACACTAGCCCAGCACAACGCCAATGCTCAGCGTTTTCAGCGTGAAATGAATAGAAGAAAAATTTATAAATAAGTGGTTACTAAACCTCAAAAACTTTTAGCCATACCGCAAAACTCATCAGCTTAAATACCCGCCCTGTTTCGGGTTTGTGCCGAACATCAAAAAAAGTATCGTAATTTTTTAAAAGCAAATCTGTATCAATAAATTGTTTTAGTGCAGGATTTTCAAAGTATGGTTTTAGTTGGTTTTTAATATCAAATATCCATTGGTTATTTGGTGTGTTGTAACCCATTTTATCGGTACGAGAAAGTACTTGAGGCGGCAACGTTTTTTGTAAAGCTTGTCGCAAAATATATTTATGTACTCCATTATTTATTTTGTATGCTGATGGAATTTGCATTGCATATTCAATCAATGGCAAGTCGTCGGCAAATGGTGTGCGGCTTTCTACGCTGTGGTGCATGCTGCACCTATCCTCACATTTCAAATAATTTTTAAGTAGCGTATTGTTCAATTCTTGTTGCAATTGCTGGTTGAGTCCACCAAGGTTTTGCTCAAAGTTATTTTTGAAACGAGCCTTATTATTTTCTAAAAACGAGTGATTAAAATATGAAATATCTTCGCGGTATTGTTGCTGAAAAGTCTTGATTAATTGTGGATTAAATTTATTTACCAAATTATTCTTCACATAATTTTTTATAATAAATGAACTATTGTTTTTAAATAATTTCAATCCCATTAAAAAATTATTTCGTAAAGTTTCGGCAGTAAAACTTAGTAAATGATGCGGATAACCACCAAATAATTCGTCGCCTCCTTGCCCGTCTAATACTACTTTTATATTATTTTCCTTCGACAATTCCATCAAACTAAACTGTGCAAATGTGCTGGCACTCCAAATAGGAATATCTTGGCAGTACATTAAATTTTCAATGTTTTGTAGTAAGTCACATGAGGTTGGTGTTACGCTATGCCAATGTGTTTTAGCTTTGTCCGAAACTATTTTTGCAAAATTACTTTCGTCAAAAACTGTATTTTCAAACGCAGCCGTAAAAGAGTGGAACTTGGTGTTTGGTTCTAAATCGTGCATAGCACAAACTATTCCCGAACTATCAATGCCACCGCTTAAACACGCACCCACAGGCACATCCGAACGCAAACGCAACTTTACAGCATCATAAAAAAGAGGTGTTAGTTTATGAGCAATATCATGGCTTATTGCTTCATTATACGGAGTAAATTTTTCATTTACATTCAAGGTATAATACTTCTCAATTTTGGTTTCTAAGGTTCTTGTATTAATGCAAATTTGATGTGAAGGCATTAACTCAAAAATATTTTTGAACATACCTTCAGTTTCATACTCTATTTGACCATGAATAAAATAATCGAAAATGGCGGGGGCGTTTAAACCAGTGTCAAGCATTTTAAATTTGCGCAATTCCAACAAGGCCTTTTGCTCCGAAGCAAATGCAAAAAATGTTTTAGTTTGATAGTAGTAAAATGGCTTTACGCCAAACCTGTCGCGGCTAATCCACAGTTCATTGTTGCGTTTATCGAACAATGCAAAAGCCCACATGCCATTAAATTTATGCACGCACTGCTTGCCCCATTGCAAATATGCTTTTATAATTACTTCGGTATCGCTACTGCCAATAAAATAATGTCCAGCACTTTCTAACGCTAATTTTATTTCGAGGTAATTGTAAATTTCTCCATTAAAAGTAAGCCAAACGGAGGCGTCTTCATTGCATTGTGGTTGATGCCCTGTTGCTTCTAAATCAATAATAGCAAGCCTTCTGTGCGATAATGCCAATGTGATATTTTCACTATTTACATCATCCACAAATACTTTAGGAGAATAATTTATGGATGAATTTTTTATTGATTGGGGCGTGTCTAAGCTGTACGCAACAGTGTCTTCTTCGCCATCAAAAAAATAAAAACCCTCGTCATCAGGCCCACGGTGTGCAAGGGTTTTGCTAATGTGTGCAGAAGCAGCCGCTACATTATTTTTGTCTAAAGAAATGATACCAGCTATTCCGCACATATAGGGTAATAAATTTTTTATGAAAAGCGATCACAATAGTAGAAAAACAGAATGTTTTGCTTCTCTAATTTTGCAAATGCCTATTACAATTAACACAAGTATATGTTTAATTACAATACTACCGAATTGATTTAAATATCGGTTTTATTTCACTTTTGGCAATTGCATCATTCCTGCAAAGGCAATATTTTTAGGTAGGTTTCTTACATTTGCTGCAATAACGGCATTGTTAGGCACATTTAGTTTTAATAATTGTTTGCAAACAATTATTCGTACTAAAAATAATACTTGTAAATTAATTTTAATTTTATGTAAAATATTATACAATATTAGGAAATTAAACCGATGCAGAGGCACTTGCAATGGCTTTGGAGTATAAAATAATTTAAAAAAACAAAGCGCAAAGAGGCTAATTTTACCTCCTTGCGCTTTGCACTTAACGTTGCACCAAGTACTAATAATAAAGTACCAAGCACCAAACAGTACTATATCAACGCTACTTTATAACTCACAGTTTCGGAGCTGCTTAAATTTACTATTACCAAATAACGGTGGGTTTTAAGGTCGACACTAAAATCGTTTACGTTTATTATTTTGGTGCTATTTGCCAGCACTTCAACCATGTTACCTTCATACACATCTTTGTGGCTACTTAAGAGTATGCGAATGTTCGCATTGTTTAGCACGCTCACCGTAATGGTGCTGCCCGCTTCAAAAGTGTGTTCAATCAATGTTTCTTCGGCATCGGGTGCCAAATGGCTTGTGTATATTAGTTGTTTGTGGTTACGAATAGCCTCTAAGTCAAAATATTTTTCTAGGTCGGTGGGCTTTTCGGCATGCAAGTTTATAAGTGAACCTAAGTTTGCAAATTGTGCCACACACATAGCTAAACGTGCATTTTCTAAGTCATTACTTTTGCCTTTTGTTTTGCCCTTGCTACCTTTTTGCGTGTTGTTGGCAATGTCTAGCATGGTATAAAAAGTTTCAACTTCGGTTTTTACAGTTGCCAAAACAACATCGCTACCAATAGCAATAACGAGGGCTTGCACGGCGGCAATGCGAGTGGTTTGTTTACCCTTTTGGAACGGACTGTGCCCTTTCGGAAACAACTCTGTAAACCTTGGTGTAGTTTTGTTGTACACCAATTTAATTTTGGTTTCCCACAAATCTACCTGTGTTTGGCTTAACAATAGCAACAATTGTTTTAGGTTTAGGCTTTGCCCTTTTTGCATACCACCTTGTGCAATCCACTCGTCGTATTTGGCTTTGTAAGCCAAATGCTTGGGGTGGTATGCCGCATAAGCAGCATCAATTACGGGGTTAGTACCCAATTGAGCAAAAAGCTCACTGTCGGGGTAGGTGCTGATGCGCATTGCCAACACATACGTTTTTTTTTGATACGTTCAAAAATACATTTACGCATAAATCCAATTCACCTTCATTGTAATTTGTTTTTAAGGGGTTAATAATATCACAAACTCAACTTTTGCTTTTTTATTACAAATATAGTGATGATGCATTTCTGACTAACTGATAATGAGGTAGAAAAATTTCAAAAAATTTTGCACGCAACCATTCCGACGCGTCGGAATGGTTGTAAACAGTTGCACGCAACCATTCCGACGCGTCGGAACGGTTGTAAACAGTTGTACGCAGTCATTCCGAAGCGTCGGTATGTATGTAAACAGTTGTACGCAGTCATTCCGAAGCGTCGGTATGTATGTAAACAGTTGCACGCAACCATTCCGACGCGTCGGAATGTATGTAAACAGTTGTACGCAGTCATTCCGACGCGTCGGAACGTATGTAAACAGTTGCACGCGGTTTTGGCGTAAATACGCTTTTTGCATAATTTTTTTGATGCGGATGTACGCACCTAAAACTTAACTCAAACATAATATGTTGCAAACAAAAATTGTATAACTTGCTCCTTCAAAACCATTACAAAATTTATGTATAACATCATACTTGCAGATGATACAAAAACATTTAGAGATGCTATGCTTAGAGCATTTGAGGCTTTTCAGTTTGAAGCCAATGTTTACGAAGCAGAAAACGGACAAGAAGTACTTGATTTAATTGAAGCCCAACCTCACCATTATCATTTGGTGTTTTTAGATTTGCAAATGCCCGTTTTATCAGGGTTTCATGCCCTAAAGGTAATTAGCAAAACATACCCACAGGTAAAAGTGTTGTGCCAATCATTCTATTTCGATAACCAAAATGTAATGGCAAGTTTTGCGCTTGGTGCAAGAGGTTTTGTAACAAAAGATGATGACACCCAAGATTTTTTTGATGCCATGAAAATTGTTCTTGATGGAGGAATATACTACTCTTCAAAAATTGATGAAAAATTATTTCAGTTATTAAACATTGCCGAGGCAGGGCTAAATACTCATACAAAAGAAATAAGCAAAAGTGAAATTGAGGTATTAAAACTAATTTGCAAAGGGCACAGTTATACAACAATAAGTAGTATGCTCAACATTTCGGAGAATACTGTAAACGCACACCGTAAAAACATATTTACTAAAACAAATACCAAAAACATACCCGAATTGGTTTCGCATGCAATTATAAATGGTTTATATATTGTAAAATAGTACAATTATTACTAAATCAATAGCAAATTATTTCAATTAAAAAATAGCTTAATTAGACTATTGACAAAGCACTAATACAACATCTTCTTTGTAGCACAAATATAAAGAACTATTATTTTACATTGCCAAAACCTAAAACAACCTTACAAAACTCTTATTAACGGCGGCATTACTAAAAGCATGCACCCACCCGCGGCATTGGTAGTGCAAATAAATTAGTAACACTATTAGCATTACCTAAAAAATATTACTTTTACTAAATAATAAACACAATAATATTAAAACAATGAAAAATACATTTTACAAAACATTATTTGCAATACTTATTTGCTGCAACACATTTGCTACTGGCTGGGTACACAGCGGGTTTGATTATGGC